>Ga0256404_1000222_pt1 | contig 143632 bp, 125 predicted proteins | sample RumenRJG_01DNA_FD_185990 | JGI IMG/M metagenome (GOLD analysis project Ga0256404, IMG submission 185990) | Bovine rumen microbial communities from Lethbridge, Alberta, Canada - RJG_01 | ecosystem: Host-associated > Mammals > Digestive system > Stomach > Rumen | place: Canada: Alberta... | reverse complement strand
ATAATGAACAAAATAATCCTTAATTATATGGGATTTATAGCCGGTTAAAATTACAAAATCATTAAAGCCATAATAGGAATATATTTTCATTATATGCCATAATATAGGCTTTCCGCCAATTTCTACCATCGGCTTTGGCACTAATTTTGTTTCCTCTGATAATCTTGTTCCTAAACCCCCGGCAAGTATTACAACCTTCATTTCGCTCCTTTTATAAATCCTTATCTTTTATATACAATTAACTAAATCGCTATAAAAGTATAGTACCATGAAAGAATGTAAATTATTTTTTTATTAAATTTTGTGATATGAAAATTTGAAATTACATCTGCAATTTTATTTCCTTAATGATTTTTTAGCCTGAATTTGAATTTTAAACCAAATAACCTTAACACTTTGTGGGAATCTTCATTTCTTACAGAAAATATTGTTTGTAACAATGTAGCTTTTTTATGTTCTTCGCCAGGATATAAACTTTTTAGGTAATCGAGAATATATTTTGATATTTCTTCAAAATCTTCTGTTTGTTCAAAAAGATTAAATGTTATACCATTTTTTCGATAACTGTCAAGTTTATTTTTAAAATAATTATAATACCAATTTGGCTTCTGCGTGCAATGTATGTAAACACTAAAATGAGTCATATACCAATAAATAATATTTGTTTTATCTTTTTGCGGTTCTGACAAAAATTCATCAAGATTATCTAATCCTTGCTTATCACAAAACCATTTGCTATATCGCCTATCCAAGGATATAACTTTTAAATCCCAAAGCATAGATTGCGTACCGGTCATTGTATGCATATTTATAATTGCATCACAATATTCAAAGAAATATAATGAATGTGAAATATAAGAATTACATTTGACCGGAAAATAAATTAAATTTTTATATTTTTGCTGTAATGTATTGATAATGCCCGTATTCAATTGACTGGTGCAACTATCGTGAAAAGTAATTATTAAGCCTATGTCATTTGGTATTTTGTTCAATATATCAAGTAAATATAAATATTGATCATCATACTTTGTTTCTTTGTATAAATTATCTGTAGGAATAGGGCACAATAATAAATAACGGTATTTTGTTTTTAATTCTTTTAAAGCATCTTTGAGCGGATTATTATCATCTATTATTTTTCTTACATCTCGTTTAAAATTACAAAAAGATTCTCTCTGCCACTCGGATATGCTGAAGTTTCTGATTTCATTTTCATACTTATTTAAAAATCCGTTTAAAAAATGTATTGGTTCATACCTTAAACTTCTTGGAAATGGCGGTCTTGAAAAAAGACCGTTTTCTACCAACAAATGTAACGCATTTGGATAAGCTTTTTTTAATAAATCATTATGAATTTGAAAATCAATTACAATATCCGGCTCAAAATCAGGTAATATTTTTTTTATAATTTCTTGGAATTTTGTATATTCTTCATCAGATAAATCACTATTAAATATTTTCAGAAACATTTCTTGAATAGATAGACAATTGGGGAAAATTTGTGTTAAGTATTCATCTTTAAAACATATTGGTTTTAAAATGTCTATATCATGAAACTGCTGATTTTGGATATAAGTTAATTCCGATACTACTGTCATAACTTCAACATCCTCAAAAGTAATTAAATATTTAGCCAGCCAATCATATAAATGATCTTTACATACTTTAGATACCGGATACGGTAAATAGATGGCCGTTGTAGGTTCTTGATATAATAATATTTTCATGGTTTCATCAATCTCTTAATTTAATATCTTTATAGCGTCTATAATATTCTCGAAGGCTTTAAGTTCTTTGTCATTGCATAAATAAACCTTCTTTAACAATGTTTCTCTTGAAGGGTTATTATAATTTCCAACATCAATACCAAATTCAGCTAATGGAATGTTTAAAAAGTAAATTATATTAAAAAAAGTCTCTAAAGATGGCTCATAGAGCCCCCTTTCTAATCGCCCATAGTGTTTTTCTGCAATTCCAACTTTTTCTGCAACTATTTCCTGGGTTAAGTTTAATGTTTTTCTTTTTTCCCTAAATTTATTTCCTATATACTTTTTATCTAAAAACATAATGTTTTTTATACTCCCCTCTTTTTTAGACTAATTTATATTGGCATATTTATTAACGCTGTATATGTTGCTTTTATATAAAAAGACATGTTGTTATATCTTTGTGTTAAAATATCTATTGAAATATGGAGATATACATGCGTACTTTAGTTTCATGCTACGAATCAGTAATTTTGGATGCTATTTTGGAATTGGATAAAAATGGCATAATTGAATTTGTAAATATTATGAGCGAGAAAAAATGCAACCATGAAAAAGAAATTTCAAAATTAGACTTTTTGACGTTCGGGTATTCTGAAGAAACACTATCACTTATAAAAAAATATTCTGAAGAAATAGAATATGATGAAAATATTTATAACAATATATATAAAAACATGTATCGATATATATGTAATATAGGCCGTCATAACAAAGATTTTCAAGCAGTATCTGATACAGATTATATACATTCATTTAACTTGATGTATAGATTTTTATATGGTTACTTGGTTAAAGAAAGGATTGAACTTGTTATTTTTGATCATGAGCCACATGTCGGATACGATGATATATTGTATGATTTATGCAAAGAATTTAAGATTAAAACAATTATTTTACAATCTTGTCTTTCCCCGCTTTCAAATATACCTTTTTTGCAATATGCATTTGACAAAGAAAATGGTGTTGAATTCAATAATATGAATAAAAAATACAGAGAAGCAAACGAAGAAGTTATTTCTAATTTCAAGTTTAATCATTGTTATATGAATAATATTGAAGAATATAACTATAATTTTCCTCTTTTAAAAAGGCACCATCTTGTAAAAATTTTGCTGTCAGGATTATTTAGTAGAAATAAATTTAAAAAAACTTTATTGAGATACATAATAAAAAAACAAGGGCTATCCGAAATGAGAAAGATGCCTTTGTATATTAAGTATAAAGAACTTTTAGAAAAATATACACAACAACCCAATTGGGATGAAAAATTTGTATATTTCCCTTTGCATTTACAACCGGAATTAACAACATCTGTCAATGGTGGTATATATTGTGATCAAGTTTTGGCGATAGAAAGATTATCAAAAAAAATACCAAAAGACTGGTATATTTACGTTAAAGAAAATCCTAAACAAAATGAATATATGAGAGGCGTAGTCTTTTTTAAAAGATTACATCAAGTACCAAATGTAAAATTTATAGATGTGAGTGTGCCATCTGCAGAACTTCTGGAGAAATGCCAATTTTGTGCATCAATTGATGGGACAGCCTCTTTTGAATCAATTTGTGGCGGTAAACCAACATTGATTTTCGGGAATGTATGGTGGGATTTTTTACCCGGTGTTTTTAAATACAGTAAAGATATTGATATAGATTCATTGTTAAAGTATAAAATTGATTTAGAGCAATTAAAGAAAGAGTATAATGAATATCTTTCAAGAACAATGATAGGTACACTATATCCTCCTGAAGATTATATTCAATATTGTCCTGAATTGACAAAAGAAAAAAATACTAAAAATATTGTTACCTTATTGACAAATTTAATATCTGATGTATGTATTTAACAATTATTCAATATTTTCTTTTGAAAGAGGTGTTCCAAATTTCAAATCTTTTTTAGCGGTCTTGCCCAAAATTTCTTCATAATATTTTGGATGTAAGCCGTTTGATGGTCTTATAGACCTGATGTTTTCAGGGGTAAATTTTTCACCTTTTTTGATATCTTTTACAACGTACAAAGAACGTGCAAACTTTCTGTTTTTTTCATTTATAGTGTAGTCAACTTTTCCAAGAACTTTTTCGGTTGCGCGAATATCGTTGATTAATGACTTGAATTCATTTGGTTCAAGCGAAAATCCTGCATCGGCCCCACCAAGATTTCTATCAAGTGTAAAATGTTTTTCAACAACAGTTGCACCAAGACTAACCGCTGTTATTGCAGGAATATTGCTCATAGAATGATCAGATAATCCTATTTTTACACCCTGTGGAGAGAACCTTTCTATCATATCCTTAACTGTAATAATATTCATATCTTCAAGTTTCGCAGGATATGCTGAAGTACATTTCAAAAGTGTTATATCATTGTTGCCAACTGATTTGCACGCATCTATTGCACCCTGAATTTCCTCTAGTGATGAAACTCCTGTTGAAATAATCATAGGTTTTCCGAATTTTGCAGCATATTTTATTAGCGGATAATCCATAGCTTCAAAAGAAGCGATTTTATAGCAAGGAACATTTATGCTTTCTAAGAAATCAACAGCAGTGTAATCAAACGGTGTTGAGAAAAAATCTATTCCAATACTATCTGCATATTGTTTTAATTCCCCCTGCCATTCCCAAGGAGTATATGCTTTTTGATAAAGTTTATATAGGTTTTCACCGTTCCAAAGGCTGTCTTCATCTTTTATTTGGAACTCATCGTTATTGCAATCAATAGTAATCGTGTCAGCAGTATAAGTTTGAACTTTAACAGCATCAGCACCAATTTCTTTTGCTGATTTTATTATTTTTTTTGCTAATTCTTTATCGCCGCAGTGATTTGCAGACATTTCCGCAATAATATAAACACTCATACATTTATTATATTACAAATATTTTATGATAATAATCAAATATTAAAATTATAAAATTACAGAATTAAACAATTTCAAATGCAACTAGGTAATTAAATAACATATTACTCTAAATACCATCTTCTTTAACACAAATCAATCGCACATATTCTTTGCTAAACTTAATTTTTATCTAAGCAGCGTGATAATTACCTTTTAACAAAAAGCTAATATCTTTACTTAGTTCTTCTTTAATAAGATTATAAGTATCAATTGCACTAATAACAAGAACTGTTCCTTTGCCAAGATATTCCTGTTTTGCAATTCCTTTCAATTTTGCAAGTCTGTCAAACTTTATAAAATCAGGGCAATGATCTGGGATTTCAGGATCCCAAACATAATGATAAAATCTTGCATTTTGTGTTTTATCATCAATTTTAATTATACCATCAAATGGTTTATCCCAACGATAAGGAACATCTAATCTTTTTTCCACATAATGTATATAAGTTGACCCAGAATCAAAATTCAAGTTTACAAATTTACCGTCATAAGATTTAAATTTATCCCAAAAAGAACCTTTCCCAAAAGAATATTCCGGTGTATTTTCCGTAAAATATTCAGCATCTTTTCCAATTGCCGATACTGAAAAATTCCCGTCAAAAGAACGGATTGCTTCTGGTAAATTTCTGATATATTCACTAAACAGTCCCATATTTGATACTGTAGTTTTAGGTTCAAAAACTTCCTTATGACAAAAAGAATATGTGAACGTTGGCACAATTAAAGTGCCCTCTTGCCCGATAACTTCAAAAAATGCATTTTTAAATTGTTCACATAAATTTTGTGCATTATTTATGCCTTCACATCTCCCAAAAAATCCAATATTAGAATGGCTAAATATTCTATCACCCTTTTTAAGCCCAAGTTTTTTAATAACATTAACAATATCTTTATATGTATAATCAGCCATTAATTTTTTCCTCAATAATTTCAGTTAAACCATCAATCGTTGAAAATTTCCTATCTTGAAATTCATCATTTGAAAAAGATATTGAAAATTCTTTTTCTATATCTGATACAAAATTAATAAATGCATATGAATCCAGCCATTGATTTTCAAAATAACTTTCTGATGTTTTTAATTTTATTTCTTCCGTATTTATCGCTGAATTTTCCGCAAACCAATCAATAATCCATTTTTTTACCATGTTATATCTCCTTTATCAAACATACTCTAGCACTTGAGCCATCACAATTCTTTAATTTCAGAGGCATCGCAATTATTTTCCAGCCTGCATTGTCAACAATTGAGTTCAAATTATTTAAATATTCAATTAATATCACGCCTTTAGAAAGAAATTTTTTATGAGCTTTAGAATCTTCTATGCTAAGGGGTTTTATTCTTGAATCATCTGGCGAAGGAGTATCCATTCCTACCAATTTTACTCCCTTTTTTATCAAATAATCGATCGCTTCATCAGAAAAATAAGGATAATTATTATAAAATTCTTGAGATGAAATATAGAATTTTTCTGCCCAATTAAAATTAAATATCACTTTTTCCGTTATATTAAGTTTTTTTAACATTTCCAATGTAACACATTCATTCATTTTTAAGTTTGTAAAATTATAAATGCTTACATCTCCTATGAGTTTATTTAATTCAATCTTATCAATTGTAAGACCATTTTCTATAAAATGATTTGGAGAGTCAATGTGGGTGCCACAATGCGAACCAATAATAATCTTTGTGGTATTACGTCCGACCTCTTCAATTGTTCCCATTTTTTCAAATTTAACTGGATTGTGCCATCTTGCGCCAAAACAAGGCATTCCTTCTTTTATCTCATGTGTTAAATCTATTATTTGCATAATCTATCTTTTTACCTCAATTAATTCTACTATTTCATTGGTATCCCTCTGCACAAAGGCAATCTTCATATTTTTTTTGTTAACTGCTAAGTTTTGAATTTCAGTAGTATTATAACCAAGCTCAGATAAATTTTTACAATCTTTTTCTATATCAGTTGTTACAAATGCAATACAATTAAACCCTTTATCATTCAATTTTCTTATTAATTTTTCACATCTTTTGAATTTTATAACATACTTTTGGTCTTTTAAAAATAATGAACTAAAAATCATACTGTCTGCATGATTCTTTTTAAATCCAAAATATGACCAAAAATTAATTGAAGAATCAATATCATCAGTATAAATCATTGCATTTTCATTATCTATTAAATCAATATACCCATCTGATTCAGTAACCTCACCATGATTTAATATCTCTACATTATATCCTTTTTGCCCTGTTAGAAGTGCCAATTCATGAGTGGATCTATATTTACTTAAATACTGTTCTTTTATTTTTAAATTTGGTAATATCTCAGCAAATTGAAGATTATATTTATTTGCTTCAAATATTTTTATGTCACTTTCTATGTCTAACGAGGAATATGCTATATGATCAATATTAATTATCATTTTGTATACTCCAATTTTAATTTCATTTTATCAATTTTTCCATTTATATTTTTAGGTAGCTCCTTTAATTGATAAAATTCATCAATGGAATAATCTTTACCTAAATTTTTAATTATATTAGAATTAATATTTTTAGTATTCAATTCACCAGCGTAAAAACATGCTATCTTTTCTCCTAAAAACTTATCCCTCAATCCCAAAATTGCAAATTCATCAACATAGCGACCAACAAATTCAGATATTCTTTTAGGACTTATATTAACACCACCTTTTATTATTATATCGCTTAATCTTCCTGTTATATAAAGATTCCCGTCTTTGATTTTACCTATATCACCCGTCCTGAAATAATTTTCTTTTAGTACGGGTTCTTTCCCTATATAACCTAAAAACATCCAAGGTGTTTTTATCTGTATTTCGTTTTCATTACTTAAATTTATATCCACACTTTTTAATATTTTCCCTACGGAGTTTTTTATATCTCTACCAGGAACATTTGTACTTATAAATAAAGTTTCAGATAAACCATAGCTTTCATAGAGTTTTGTGCCATACTTTTCTTCAAATTTTTGTTTTAAACTGCTGTCTAACGCTGCAGTTCCGCAAAAAATAGTAATATTATGATTTTTTGTATATTGTGAATTTTTTACATCTCTGTCAAGCTTTAATAGAGTAGCCACATATGTAGGATTTATCCAAAAACAATCCACATTATATTTTTGAATCTCTCCCCAAAAGCCAAGTGCAGTCATAAAAGAAAGTCTTTGAGCAACAACTATTTTACATTCAAAAAATAAGGGTTTAATAAAAGTATTTAACACCCCTGCCATGTATGCCATCGGGAAATTGTGATAAAAAGTATTTTTGCTGCATAAATTAAATTCATTCCCAAACTCCATAGCACTTAAATACAAGTTTTCAAATGAATTAACAACCCCTTTTGCTTCTGCAGTGGAGCCGGAAGTAAATGTTATTAAATAAGGAACTGAGTAATTAATTTCTTCAAAAACTGCTTTATTTGGTTTTATATTTTTTATTGAAATATTTTTTAAATCTTCAAGCCTCAAAATAAGTTTCGGATTAACCCTAGAAATAATATTTGAAATTTCTTCTTCACCTTTCATTGGATCAATTAATGCAATTTTTGCATTTAAAATTAATGTTGCAATTTCTAATGCAAGCGTTAGTGCCGAATTTTCCGCCACATAACAAATTGATATTCCTTTAGACACTCCTTTATTTAATAAAAACTCCGAGAAATTTAAAACTATATTAAAAAATTCGCCATACGTATATATCTTATTGTTGTTGGTAGTATCAATAATAAATTCATTATCAGCATGCTCAAAGAATAAATATTTAAACTTATCCGATATATTGCTCATTTCCATAATACCTTTCATAATTATAATCTTCTGGAATGCAACGATTTTTAATTTTGCAGCCCAATTCATCTAATTTCTTTACATCCATATTGATTTTATCATATTTACAATATTCAATTATTAACTCGAGTGGATTAACGTTATGTTTCAACGAGCATTCTTTTATAAATTTCATATAGCTTGTATGAAACTCCGCAAAACCGGAAATCATGTCCAAAGGAGTTCTTCCTTTAGCTGAAAGTAATGGTATTATATATTTAGCCCCAATTTCCATTAGTTTTATATAATCAATATCTAAAGAATATCCTTTTTTTATCATACTTAATACAACTAATTCGGTAGAAGCATTACCTGAACTTCTGCCAAGCCCCTGAAGAGAAGTATCTATAAAATTTAATCCCATTTCTATTGAAGCAATATTGTTAGCAATTGCGAGTCCTAAATTATCATGTGCATGAAAACCGACACTAATAGTACTTACTTTTCTTATTTCATCAAAATATTTTTTGATATCCTCTTTAAACATCCCGCCGGCACTATCCACAATATAAACTCCATCTGCTCCATAGCTTTCTGACAATTTTACATTTTTTGCAAATTCTTTAGGCGAAAGAGCATAAGATTTCATATAATTAGCAAAAACTTCCAAACCTAATTTCTTTGCCCGTTCTATATATTTTTGGCTTGTTTTTACTTCTGTGGCATTTGTACCAACTCGTATAAATTTCAATCCTCTATCCGCTGCCATATTTATGTCATCTAGCCTGGCAAACTTTGGAATACAAAAAACACCGATTTTTGCATTTTTTACAGAATTTACAGCAGAGACTATGTATTCTTCATCAGTGCACAATGCGTGATTTTCATTTGAAGCACAGGCATTAAGGCCAACTCCATGTCCAACCTCAATATATTCAATTCCAGCATCTTCCAATTTATTTGAAATTATTGAAGTTTGTTCTTTTGAAAATTGAAAATTTATTGCATAACTACCGTCACGCAATGTTGTATCTATAATTTTAAACTTTGATTTATCCATATTTATTTACTCTCCGGCGTCATTAATCAAACCTGCATTCAATAATTTTGTGGCAAACTCTATACATTTGCTTGCCGGAGCACCAATAATATTGCTTATATCTATTAAGTCATTGTTACCATCACAATATGCTATAAAATTTGTAAAATCATAAATCAATTTATTAGTATCTTTTATTGAAATTGTCGGATATAATCCCCTTTTTCCAAGTTGCGGTTCACATAAGCAATTAATTTTATATTTTTTATTGTTTTCAAGCGCAATAATTATTTTTTTATAAATTTCAAATGTTTCTTCAAGAGCTTTTGGGGTTACAAAATTCAAATCATCACCTGACGTATGATATTCAGGATACATGCCGTATTTTGTGCGCATGACAGAACAAACCGGTAAATCAACTCCAGGCGCACAATATTGTCTTTCATCAGAACCTCTTGTCAAATATGAATAAGTTTTATAATTTGGTCTTTCATATTTAAAACATTTTTTATAACTCTATCTGCAAGAGTATTTGCATATCTGCTTTCAAGATAAGAAAATTCTCCTTCATCTCCGCAACAAGTAAGAACAAAACCTGCTTTTACTTTCGATTTTAAATGTTCTAAATTTTTTGAAATATAAGTAATTGAACCAATTGTTTCTGGGCAAAAAACAAATCTGTAGGTATATCTATTATTTTCTCTTTCTTTGAGCCATTTAGCAAGATATATTGCAACAGCAGGGCCAGATAATTCATTATTTGCCATTGAGGGATGACAAATATATGTTGATAAAAGTATTTCTTCATCCGTTTCACCCGGTATTACGATATCTGCATAAGTTAAAGAACCGTCTTTTAATTCAGAATCAATAAATATTTCATATTCATCATCCATTAAACCCTGTTTTTGTTTTTCTGTCATACAAAAACCATAACGCTCTTTATAGTATGAAGTAACATATGGTATCAAATCCGGTTGTTCTGGCAATGTATAAACATTTTCTAATAATTCTTTAAGATTTACTTTTTTATGTATAGGTATCGAATAACCCATTACGTGCAAATTTGAATCTTTAAAATTTACAATTTTATTACCTTTGGAATCTGCTATCCAAGCATCATTAATATTCCATTCTTTAGGAATAGTCCAATCCATAACCTGTGTTCCTGTTGGAACTTCATAGGTATTAATTTCTGGGAGAAGTCTTTGCAATTCTAAAATAGTTTCTCTTACACCGTTGCCTGTTAAAGATCTACATATCGGAAATAATTTTTCAATTAAAGCATACATTTCAGTTCCAATATTGATGTTTGACTTTTCCATAAACATTCCCATTTTATCTTCGACATAATTAAAATTATTAAAAATATAAACTAAAGTAGCATAAAATATTATATTTTACAATACAATATTAACAATTATACTAAAACTATTCATAAAGTTCATATAAATTGTTTCAACGATATATAATCTATACTTGGCTTTTATAAACAATTTTTAGAATAAATGTTATCTTTTTTATAAAAATTACAATCAGCCTCTTGGAAATTTAATGTTTTTTACCAGCCATTATTATAATTTTGCCCCAAACCCAGACCCTTTACTTGAATGTTTTTAAGAAATTTTAAAATAGCAATTTTCTTGAAAATAAAAAGCACTACCACACACTTATTACACTCCAACACCAATCTCTTTAGCTTCTTTTATAATTTTTTTGCTAATTCTTTATCCCCGCAATGATTAGCCGACATTTCTGCAATAATGTATGTGTGCATTTGTATCCTCTTATACTTATTCTATCATAAAATTCTATTTAATTTACATGTTTTATTTCCAATGTGTATTTATTATTTTCAATTTCAAAAAATGCAGGGTATTTTTCATTATCAACTATTCTTAAAAGATTAAATTGTTCTCTAATAGTTTTATCAACATTTAATTCACTATCTTCAGGTTTACGTCTTTTGTAAAAACTTTCTTCTCCAATCTGCTGTTTACCTTTTATTAAACCATATTGTTCAATATAGTTAATACACATTTCAACAATTTTTAAACCAAGCTTTTCTTGCCACTCATTTATGAGTTCATAACCATTTAAATGCAAAGTATCTTTTATGTACCAATCCCCGGCATCTACAGAATTTGTAGCTTCAAATAGGGTTAAAGGTATATCATTCTTCCCATCAAGTATTTGCCAACTCGTTGGCGACCATCCTTTTCCATGTGGTAAATCGCTTGCATGAACGACAATATTATTTTTATTTAATTTTAAGAAATTTTCTCCAATTATCTCGAAACAACTCAAAAAAAATGTTATATCACCACTTCCAAGTTCATTTTTTGAATGAATAAGTTTTACATCATGCCCCAATTTTTTTAATTGTTGTTCTAAAATTATGTTATATTTATTCATCCAACTTGTTTTGTCTGTCAAAATTGTAATTTTCATAATTTTATGACCCTAAATATCATTTTTACTATATATGATATCATAAAGTGTAAATTTTACAAACACTAAGATAATTTATAATTTTATAATTTATATTAGAATTATCTTAGGTGAGGTTTTTAATGACTGAGGATGAAATAAAAATATTTTTCGGGCGAAAAATAAAGCAACTTAGAAACAAAATGAATATCACACAATTTACGTTGGGCGAATATGCAGACATTAATCAACGACAAGTCGCTGTTATTGAAACCGGAAAGTCTTTTCCTTCACTAAAAACACTTATTAAATTCGCTGAAATTTTCAACTGTTCGCTTCAGGATTTGTTTATATTTGACAATTTGAAAGACAGAAATGTTTTACAAAGAGAACTCAATAATATGCTTGATGACTCGTCGGATGAAAAAGTTAAAATACTTTATACGATTGCAAAACAATTAATTTAACACATACCTGAAATAATTTTCTTCATTAATTATCTTTTCTCCGCTTAATACATACCCTGCTTTGAGAAAAGATTTTTGAGATGGAGTATTATCGGTTTTTACATACGCAATAATGGGATAAATACCAAATTTTTCGGATGCTTCTTTTATAATATTTGCCCCGAGTCCTTTCCCTCTATAATTTTTATTAATGCTTACTGAGATTACAAATCCTTCTTCTTTATTAAATCTTATCTGTGCAACAAAATCCCCATCAGGAGTTTCAGCTATATAAAAAGGTTCGTCTGTATTTTTTATTCTGCTCTTAAACCAATTAACGTGATCTTCCCATGTGATTTTATTTTTGTTTATTGAATTTGCTCTCACAACATCATCATTGGAAAGCTCAAAAACAGGTTTTATATCATTTTCATTAGCCAATCTTATATTGAACATGTGTTCATTATAAAAATTAGTTATTGCTTGCTAAATGACATAAAATAAAATATTACTGCAGTAATTATGATATTTGAAAATTGCTTATAAATTCCATATCTTTTTTGAAATCATCTAATTTTTCTTTAGAATCCTTTATCGTTTCAAAAGTAACATAACTATTTTCCGGTATCATATCAAAAATACGATTAAAGTCCAACTGACCTGTACCTAAGTGCAAATGTGAGTCATAAGGAGATTTTATATCATCTAAATCAGTCAAATGATACATACTAGGATTTAGTTTTAAAAATCCCTTGCAATAATCATATACATCCACACCTAAAGAATTTGCGGCACAAATTGCATGCCCAAAATCAAGACAAAACCCGCATCCTGCAGTATCCATAACAAGTTTTATCTCATCAGTATTGTATCCTCTGCAGTATTCTCCACCCATTCTGTTCGGGAGTGCAACAAAAGGCTTGTTCTCAATTAATGCTCTTGATTCGTTATAAGATGCAAGTTGCTTTGCGGTTTCTTTTATATCACCATCAATACCGCCATGAAAAATTATATATTTTGCATTCAATTCATCTGCAAACTGTTTTGTTTGTTCATAAATTTCTCTGTTTCGCTCAGCTTTTTCTTGTTTTGCCAAATTAAATCCTTGTGCAAAATGTGCATTGTGAATAATAAAAGGAATCTGTAACTGTTTCCATTTTGAAAGTGTCTCAATAGTTTCCGGCACAACATATAGTTCTATATAATCAAATATGCCCTGATCGTATAACATTTGAGCTTCATTATAATAGAAATCTGTATTACAAGACCAAAGTTTTAGACCACGTTTATACATTGTGCATAACCTTATATTTCATCTCTGCTATAGCCCAATCATCAGGAGTATCAATATCCTGACATTCTTTTTCATCAATAATGTATGCTGTTGTATCATCCGGTGTTAAAGAATTATGTTGGTACATTGCATCTGTTTTACAAAAATAGAACATTCCGACATCAAAATATTTTGGTTCAATATCTTGAGAACGCATATTTTGAGCATCTCTATCATTTGGAACTAATATTTCGTTTTCTATTTTCATTGCCCATTCTATTGGTACAGGATATTTACATACAGGAATGAGTGCATCATGCCCTTTCATTTTTTCATAAGCATCTTTAAGTGTTTTCGATTCTAAAAACGGAACACAAGGATATATACAACATAAAGTATTATATTTTTTACCAAGTTTTTTGTATTCACAAATAACCTCATCAATAACATCAAATGTTGTTGCATAATCACTTGCAGTCCTGTTAGAACGCATAAAAGGAACTTCTGCACCGTACTGTTTTGCAACTTCAGCAATTTCATTATCTTCCGTTGAAACCATCACTGTATCAAAAATTTCTGAATTTATAGCCGCCTCAATAGCGTATGCAAGCATAGGTTTACCCATAAATTCTTTAATATTTTTACGGGGGATGCGCTTTGAGCCCCCTCTTGCTGTTATAATTGCTATATTAGACATTAATTTACCCTTCCGAATCCACTTGCTGCAGGTAAACCTTCAAGATGTTCTTCTACTTTATCTCCAAGTTTTGCAATTTTTGCAAAAACTTCATCAACCGCAATTGCATACTTTTCAACATCTTTAAATGTATGAGCATACATTGAATAAAATCCTGAACCCGCTAAAAATCCGAGTTTCAACATCTCTTGAGAAAAATAGGAAATATTTACTGCGTGATTTTCTTCAAAAGAAAAATGGATAAGAGGTTTAAATCCGCCAATATGAATTTTTAGACCATGCTTTTTAGCCAAAGTTTCCCAAGTTTCCCATACTTTATCAGATATTGCAAGCATATGAGGGGCTGCATCAACTTTGATAAATTTGTCTATCATTGCCAAAGCTGCGACCGATCCAATTCTTTCAGTCCAGTTTGTTGATGTTATAAATGCATCTTGAGCATATTCCATAACCCATTTCTTACCAATAACGGCAGATGAACAGAAACCATTACCTAACGCTTTTGAAAATACTGCCATATCAGGATGAAAACCTAATTTTAAATGTGCTCCGCCATTGCACATTCTGAATGCTGCTGTAATTTCGTCAATAATAAGCGGAACTTTCTTTTCTTTTGCCATTGTATGAACTGCATCAATAAATTCCTGAGTTGGTTCATAATTTCTTATCGGCTCCATTACAATAGCAGCTAAATCATCACCCGCTTCATTTATTGCATTTTTAAAATCTTCAATATCATTATAGTGAAATGGAATTGCCGTTCCTGTTAAGCCTTTTGGTACTCCATTAGGATTTAATCCTGCAATCCATTGATCATCTAAAGCTTCTTTTTTGCCAAGATTTGCAGCCAAGTACCAATCACACCAACCGTGGTATCCGCAAAATACAATTTTATCCTTACCTGTTGCAACCCTTGCAATTCTGACAGCGATAGACATTGCTTCACCACCACCCCTTGCAAACCTTGCCATATCTGCCCAAGGGTGAAGTTCAATTAGTTTTTCCGCTAATGCAACTTCTTCGGGCGGATTAAGAGTTGATGCAGAACCAGAATTTATAACATCAATTACTGCTTTATTCACATCAGGATCTGCATATCCAAGCACCGTTGCACCTATTCCACCAATACTAAAATCTAAATATTTATTATCATCCAAGTCAGTTACTTCAATTCCATGAGCTTCTTTAAAGTATGTTGGCCAGACACCTCGACAATATCTGTCCGGTCTTTTTGATAATAATTGTGTCATCCCCGGAATTAACTTTACTGCTTTATCCTGTAACTCTTTTGATTTTTTATTATTAAGTACTGTCGAATTCATAATTTACTCCTCGTTGTATTCTTCTCTTAAAATACCATATTCATAAATATCACAATAATTTTCAGATGATGTTAAAAAAACTTTTTTCTTAAAAATACCTTCTTGTTTATAACCTGCTTTAATAAGTGCTTTCTGACTTCCGATATTTTGTTCAAAGGCACCGGCTTGTATTTTGTGCAAATTTAATTCTTTAAACGCAAATTTTGTAACAATAGAAATTGCTTCTGTCGCTATACCTTTACCCCAAACAGTTTTATCACCTATAAAATAGCTTACATCTGCATATTTATATATTGGATGAATAGGACCTATTTTAATATTTCCTACATGTTTATCTTTATAAATTATTGCAAAAAGGTAGCTATGGTCACTTTTTCTTATTTGTTCAACAAATGATTTTATGGATTCATTTGTTTGTTCATTCCAGCGAGTCTCCATGTATTGATTGATTTCTTTATCATTCATCCAATTATAATAATTCTCATTACAGTCTGATAATTCAACCATTCTAAGTTTAATATTATCACCTTGTAAAATTTCATTATAAATCATTAAAATATTCTGCTCCAGTCCTTCATATCATGTAATTCTTCACCTTTAATAATATTTTTTCTGTCAAATCCCCAGTTTTCAACCTGATTTTTTTGTAATATATCAATAAATTCATCTTCTGTTAAATCAAGCATTTTAAGGAATAAATCTAAAGATGCAGGTCTTTTTCCGTCATATTTTTCGGCAAGTTTCATTGCATAATCTCTATCCATCCTTCCTGCACGAATATCAATACAGCAAAGATGGTTTGTTCTTCCATGACCTCTTTTTATATATTTACACCAATCTCTGACTCCTTGCCATTTACATTCAATCTTTTCATAATCATATTCAGGAGGAATACCTTCTACTCGCTCACCTTCCCAATCCAATTCACGCTTAATAGTTTCAACATTTTCTTTAGTATCCCATTTTATATAATTACCAAGCCAAATAGATTTTGCATCTAGTTTTTTAAGTTCTTCTTCTGAAGGGAACTCAAATGCTAATAAATCTCTTTTTGGAATTTTACCACCAAATTTTTTATACATATCATCTGCATTTATTCCAAGATTAATCATTTCATTAAAAGAATTATTATTTAATTCTTCAATTTCTTCAAATGAAGTATATGCCCTATATTCAGCAGGAGACTCGCCCCAAATCACAAGCGGAATATTAAATCTTACGGCCATTCTCATTGTATTTGCAAAAACTCCAGTATGACAATGCCAACAAAAATCACCCGTATCTATTAATGATTGAAGCATAAGCGCTTTAACGACTTTCCAATTTGATTGAAATTCTAAAACATCAACTCCTAATTTTTTAAAAACTTTATCGCAATTTTTATAAACTATAGGGCGAAACCCCCAATGATTATATCTTACAACAAGAGGTTTTAATTTTAATTTTTCTATTGCGTACCACAATTGAAAAACTGAGTCTTTTCCTCCAGAGAAAGGAATAATGCAATCATATTCCCCTTTATTTCGATACTTCTCAAGTATCTTTTCAAGCATTTTACCTCTTGCTTCCCAGTCGATATCATGATGTTTTTTTTCTGCTTGCCTGCAAACATTACAAACTCCTTCTGCATCGAATTGGACTGTTTCATGAGTTTGCGGTAATATACATCTTGAACAATATTTCATTTATTTCTCCTTATTTTTTTACCCATAAACTTGGCATCATTATATCTGTTTTTATATTTTCAAATTCTTTGCCAATTTCCTTTAGTATATCACTTGAAAAATCTTCTTCAAAAATATTTATATCTTCTTTAATTTGTTCAATATTATCAACACCAAATACAAGATGTGAAATAGCATCAAATTGCTTAACATAAAGCATTGCAAGTTTGATTCTTGAAATTTCATATTTTTTACACAAACTATCAATTTTCCTGATTATTGGTTTTGCTCCCTCTAAAAATGATGGAACTTCATCTTCATTCATTAAAATTAATCCTTGAATAAATGCACTTCTTGAATGAATTTGTGTTGAACCATTTTTTATAGCCAAATCAAAAACCCCTTCATTTTTCATCCTCTGATCAAAAATGCTTGATGGCAACTGCATAAAATCAACATAGGGACTTTCTATACAAACTTTTGCTTCATCCGGATAATAAACAGAAACTCCGCAATGGCGCACTTTTCCTTCTTTTTTTAGTTCATATATAGCCTTTAATTTTTCTTCGTCAAATGCATATCTTGAAGAATGAAAAACATAACTGTCCAAATAATCCGTATTAAGCCTTTGTAACTGTTTTTCGTAGTTCTCTTTGATTACTTTTGCATAATTTTTTGGTTCGACCTCATCCAATTCATTAGGTTTGAACTTGGAAATAATAAATAATTTATCTCTTGAAATTGTTTTTTTCTTTAAAAACTCGCCAACGACTTCTTCTGCATTACCGTAAGCAAGCGCAGTATCAATATTGTCAATTCCGTTTTGCGTTGCATAGTTTAATATTTTTATTGAATCTTCTAAAGATGGCTTTTTTTGCCCCTTAATCCCATAATCCAGTCCAAACTGAACAGTTCCTAAGCAAAGTTTCATCTAAATTATCTCCTTGATTCTCCTAATAATTTCTTGCAAATCATTATCCGTCAAGTCGGGATACAGAGGAAGAGAAATACAATGATTATAATAATCTTCCGCATTCGGATAATCTCCCCATTTATAACCTTGTTCCATATAATATGGCTGCGTATGAACAGGAATATAATGAACTTGCAGATTCAAACCAATTTCTCTTGCATCAAAATAAAATTTCTTTCTATCGTCAACTAAAATTGGATACAAATGGAAGCAAGCATTTGAAAAATCTTTTTCAATCAAATGTGGTAATCCTAAATTTTTATTATAAAAATCAACAATTTCACGGCGGCGTTTTTTAAATGCATCAAGTCTTTTTAATTGCGAAACCCCAAGAGCTGCCTGAACATCGGTCATTCTGTAATTGTAACCAAGTTCTCTCATTTCATAACGCCAGTCATTCGTCATATCTCCGTCTTTATGCATGCCGTGAGCCCTAAAAGCACAGAGCCTTTTGTAAAGCTCTTCATCATTTGTTGTAACGGCTCCGCCTTCGCAAGTTGTAATAGTTTTTACAGGATGGAATGAAAATACAGTCATGTCAGAATACTTACAAGAACCGACTTTTGTGTCTTTATAGTCTGAACCTATAGCATGAGCAGCATCCTCAATAACATACATATTATGTTCTTTTGCGATTTTATATATACGCTCCATATCGCAGGATTGACCTGCAAAATGAACCGGAACAACAGCTTTTGTCTTTGGTGAAATATGTTTTTTAATTTCATCAGGGTCAATATTTGCAGTTTCCTTTTCGACATCTGCAAATTTTACATCAGCACCACAAAAACGGGCACAATTTGCAGATGCTAAAAAGGTCATTGGTGAAGTTATGACTTCATCTCCAACACTGACACCTGCTGCCATCATTGCTATATGCAAGCCTGAAGTCGCAGAGTTTACTGCAACACAATATTTTGCACCTGTGTAATCACAAATTGCCTGTTCAAATTCTTTGACTTTCGGGCCGCAGGTCAGATAAGGCGAACGTAAAGTTTCCACAACCGCCTGTATATCGTCTTCGGTTATATTTTGTTTCCCATATCCGTATGTTTGCATCTTATATCTCACTAATCAATTTTTTCATATCATCAACTGTCAGCCATCTGTCGTTGTTTCCAGAATGATATTCAAAATCAGGTGCAACAGGTTTGGCATCCGGATAATTATATTTAATTCCTGCAAATTGCATTTGTGGAAGAATTATATAAAAATCTTTAAATTCAATGGTATTTGGAGCATCTTCTTTTGTAATCATTTGTTCATGAATTTTTTCACCAGGTCTTATGCCAACTTCTTTTATTTTAAGATTTGGTGCAATTGCTTTTGCTAAATCAGGCATTTTCATAGAAGGTATCTTTTTAACATACAATTCGCCGCCATGCATATGTTCAATTGCCTCTAAAACCATTTCTACAGCTTGTTCGAGTTTTAGCCAAAATCTAGTCATTCTCATATCGGTTATAGGGAGTTCAGTTGCACCTTCTTCCACGAGTTTTTGGAAAAATGGAATGACTGATCCTCGTGAACCCGCTACATTGCCATATCTTACAACCGCAAATCTTGTATCTTTAGAACCGCTATAAGAATTTCCTGCAATAAATAATTTATCAGAACACAGTTTTGTTGCACCATATAAATTTATAGGAGCACACGCTTTGTCAGTTGAGAGGGCAACTACTTTTTTAACTCCTCTATCAATTGCACAATCAATAACATTTTTCGCACCCATAATATTTGTTTTAACAGCTTCAAACGGGTTATACTCGCAAGCCGGAACCTGTTTTAACGCCGCAGCATGCACTACAACATCAACACCGTCAAATGCTCTCATCATTCTTTCTTTATCTCTGACATCGCCGATAAAAAATCTTAGTTTATTTTCATAAGGTTTAAATTCTGGCATATTTGCCATCATAAATTGTTTAAATTCATCCCTTGAATATATAATAATTTTTTTTACATCAGGATATTTATCCAAAACTGTTTTAATAAATTTTTTGCCAAAACTACCAGTCCCGCCTGTAACCAAAACCGTCTTATTATTAAGCATATACTTTCCTTATCTTATATTCTTCAAAATTCTTATATGTTTATTATTTCTACCTCATTAATAATAACACAAATATAAATTTTAACTATCAATATATTAATAACTGTATATGGTTTCAAATAAGATAAAATTAACCATGAAATCGAGATTCACTTTATTTTCTATTTATTATAACTCAATTTCATTTTTTGTTCAGTAGTTAGAGATTTAATGACTGTGCGTTTTGGTATGGTTGTTATAGTTTTTTCTTTCTTACTGCGTTTTACAAATTTTATATCATCATCAATTTTGACTTTTTCAACATTTTTTGGCTTTCTTAATTTTACGAGGGCATCAAAATCAGGCTGAAGGCTCAATTCAAAATGAAATCTTCCCTGATAACAATCTTCTTCATGACGGTTAATAATAAGAGGAAATCCCCAAGACAACCTTAAAGATGCACTTCCCGGAAGATTTATTTTTAAACCAAAACCCAAACTTGCCAAAAAATCATCCTTATTATATCCTTCAGAGCCATTACCGGTACCTTTATACGGAAAAACACCGGCGTGATCAAAAAATACAAAACCTTTTAAATAGCTCCCGATAAAAGGAATCATTTTTTCTTTATCTTTTTTGCTTTTTATTGCTCTCGGCCCCATTGGAAACATCATTTCAGCACTTAATAAATAACCGCTTCGACCGATTAATAAACCTTCCGAATATCCCCTTACAGTAGCAACACCACCTGCAATAAACTGATCCATGTACGGAACCAGTTTTTTTGGTATTACCTGATAATTACCTCTTAAAGTTCCAACAAATCCATGGCCGAAATCATGCAGCCTTAAAATTCCACCATCCAATTTTAAATAATTGGAGCGTTTGTCAAAAATTGGAAATGCATAACTTACATTTTGATTTATGTACCAAATACCTCTTTTGGTATCATATCTGAAATTTAAACCAACTTGTGCAGATGTAACCTGATCTGTATATAAATCATAACCATCAAAACTGGTTGTTGCACGTTTATACGCAACAGAAGCAACACTTGATAATTCTGTCCATGGCCTGCGGTATATTGGCTGTAAGTAGTAAAGTGAATAATTTTGAGAACGACTCTTTATGTTAAAATCACGATAAGGCCCATGTCCGATTTTTGAATTACTTGATGAAAAGCTAAAACCTACTCGACCATCTTTTTTATTTACAGGTATATTATAATCAGCAAAAGGAGTTACCGAGAATTTATTTGCATACGCACCTATTGTAAGTTTATCTCTCAGACCAAATAAACTTTCGTCCTGCAGCATCAATCCGGCACGGTATTTGCCAATGGTTGATCTTCCCGCATTATCAACCAATGCAGTTAAACGGAAAGGCAACCTTTCTTTTACTTTTAAATGAACATCTGTTGTCCCCATTGCACTTTGTCCGGGTAATAATGTTCCGTTTAATTCAACGCCATCATTATAACGATTAAAAGTCATTAAATTCTGCTCAAGCTTTTGAATACTAAACAACTCACCTTTTCTTAAAGTAATTCTGTCGCTAATATATTTGGTACGAGTCCACCTGTTGCCTTCAACAGATATATCTCCGACTTTACCTTCAAGAAGTTCAATTCTGATTGTCTCTTTTTCTACTGTCTGCTCCGGCAAATACGCTCTTGCCGTTACATATCCTTTTTCAAGATAAAGTTTATTTATTCTGTCAACAATTTCCTTTAGCTGTGTAAATGTAACATTTGTTTGAATGTAATCTTCAAGAATATCTTTGATTTCTTTTTCTGTTAAAATTTGCGATGGGGACACCACAATATTTTCTACATATACACCCTTTGTTGCATATTCACTAATACCCGCTTTTTCAACTTTTGCTTTAATTTTTTTTTGTTTTTCCGGCTTTGTTTTTACATCTTTTTTGCGCTTTTCATAATTATGAAAATCTTCTTCAACCTGTTTTTCTATTTGTTGTTTTCTTAAGGTTTCTATATCGTGAGTGTTAATTGTTCCGGCTTCAGGTATTATATTCGGCAGAATATCAGCAGCTGCAAATGTAGGCATTTGTAGTGCGAAACATAATATTATACCGTATAAAAATCTTCTCTTTCTCATTTTCTTCCCAATAACACTATAATAGCATAAAAATTTGATATATTTATTCTCTGTTTATATGAAATTGACGCTATTACAGTGAACTTGTTAAATTTGATTTCATTGAATCCGCCTTTTGCATATATCTGTATAAAATTTTATTTGCAACATCTTTCGGCATATCGATAAATTCAAGACCTGCCTTATTACCCTCAACTTTAACAACTTTAGCATTAACGGTTATGTCAACATCATCAAATTTAAGAGTTATTGTTGTCTTTTTACCTCTTTTTAATTTTTTATTATTCTTTACAGATACTCCTGTAGTGGAAATATCTAAAATTTCATAATTTGAACTCAAACCTTTATCATTTGTTGTGTCAAACCTTTCAGTGATACGTTTTTGAGGCTCATTGTAGTTGTATCTGCCAAAATCTGCCATTTTCTTATTGTCATATAATATTTTGCTTTCTTTTTGACCTTTATTCACAAAATTCCACTCACTGTGATAACCGTTTACTAACATGTGAGGATTATTGTAAACTGTCGGAGCACTTGTAATCATATTTATCGTACCATTTAACCCAAGATTAAATGAACCTGTTTTCTTCGTATATAACTGAATATCAGCAGCAGACAGCAAACCAATTCTTTCATTATCTACAACCGCTGTTTTATTACTATTTTTAATCTCTGCAAAGTTATTTATATAAGCATTATCAAAGTGTAAATTATCTTTATTTGTGCTTATATATGCGTTATCCGTATATAATGTATCGAAGTTTACATCTCTGTCTGAATAATCATTGACGGATAATATTACATTTTTGGCACTGTAATCACTGCCATAGAACGGAATTTCGTCCGCATAATTTTGGAATTTTGAAGGGACATTCTGAACTGATACCTGTGAATTATATGAATTTCTGTTTGCCGATATACCTGAGTTATTTACAACATCTTTATCAACACCCAAAATATCAAGTGTCAATGCAGAACCTTCGCCATAAGCATTTAAGCCTTTTGCAATTCTTGTTTCACCATCTATAACATATGTAAGACTTGTATCTCCGGAATTTACTCCGCCGGCATATATCGGAGTTTGCATTTTATCTGAAACCGCATATATATTATCTGCCATTAATGTTATATCTGCAAGTCTTGCTCCATTCGGATAATAATTTGCATTATCACCATTGTTACCTTTTACATATCCCGAGTAGATTTTAAGAGTAGAAGATCCCTGATTTCCTATTGCATCGAGAACCTTGATATCAACATACTTAGGAATTGATGATTCTGTTGAAGTACCGTCAAAGGCTATATCATCATGCGGATACAACATATCATTAAATGCATATGCACTCGAGCCGCCTGAAGTACCAAATTCTTTAATTGTTAAATTCTGTGCTTTTTGTGTTATTAACAATCCATCGTCTGCAGTAATATGTTCTATTTCGGCATTACTTTCAAAATCAATATCAGCACTGCCGTGTTTTGAGATTACATTAGTTACTCTGACATTTGCATCCGAATTTGATCTGCCTGTTAAATGCAAACCGTTTTCAGCTTCTGCACTTAATGAAACATCACTTCCGCCATTAAGTGTATCCTGTTCATAAATAAGTTTTTTACTTGTTGTACCAAAACTGCCGCTTGTAATCAGAGAAATATTTTTACCTATGATATTTGAATTATTATCATCTCTGCCGTTTAACATGCTATAACCGTTAAAGTATTCGCTGTCAGATGTATCAACAGGACGAACATCAGATTGTTTCCAATCAGTTGCCGTTAAGATAACATTTCCGTCTGTTTCAATCGTTCCGATTTTTAGGTCTGATTCTTTTGCTCTGATATTTATTAGTCTGTCATCCGTATTTGTATTATTTACAACTTTTGCATTAACAAGTCCGTTTGCCTGAACATTAATTGACTCTGTATAATCTCTTGTTGAAGCATCGAAACTTGTACCTGCAGCGATTTCCGTATTTGAGTAACTCCCTATATCACCGTCTGTTACATTAAATGTAATATCACCATTAGCGGATATAAGTGTTTTGTATGCAGAATTTACATTTGCAAGGTCATGATGTTGGTGAATTACTCCGTTTTCACTTATGCCATTTAAAATACTTCCGCCTGTCTGGGTAATAATAACATTATCCGTAAGTGCCGTAATATAGTTATCATTAGAATCAGCATAAGTGCCTATTCTTAAATCAGAATTTGAGTTTGTAATTTTAATATCCTGTTTATCGGCTTTAACTGAACCAATTAAGTCAATGCCCGCAGTTGAACTGTTTGCCACTTCAATATTACCATTTGTTGAATGTAATATTGCTGTTTCACTGATTGCAAGAGCATCTGTTCCGCTATTATCTACATTTATTTTACCTGCGCCTTGATTTTCAATTAAACCTTCGATTGCTAAACCGACACCTGAATTTGAAACAGATATATCTCCGCCCTGTACATTAACGATTTTTGCACCATTTTCAATGATTGCACTTCCACTTGTGTTTGTTATTTCAGTGTTTTTAGTGTCTTTATTTTGAATACTTGCTGTAGAGCCAATAACCATACCGCCTGATGAATTATTAGTAACTGTAATCTTACCGCTGTCATCTGTAATAGCTCCGCCTATTGTTAATGCACCATTGTTTGAATTTGAAATTTCTATATCACCATTTGTTGAATGTAATATTGCTGTTTCACTGATTGCAAGAGCATCTGTTCCGCTATTATTTACATTTATTTTACCTGCGCCCTGATTTTCAATTAAACCTTCGATTGCTAAACCGACACCTGAATTTGAAACAGATATATTTCCGCCCTGTACATTAACGATTTTTGCACCGTTTTCAATGATTGCACTTCCACTTGTGTTTGTTATTTCAGTGTTTGTAGTGTCATTATTTTGAATATTAGCAGTGTAATCAATTACCATACCATCAGATGAGTTATTGGTAATTGTAATTTTACCGGTTTCATTTGCAATGTTACCGGAAACATTCAAAGCACCGGCATTTGAATTGGTAATTTTAATATTACCATTACCTGTTTCTATAGTACCTGTTATATTTGCCTCAGCACCTGTATTTGTAACTGTAATGTTACCGTTTGTGTTTCCTAAACTGCCATCTATGTTAATATCTTTTCCTGCATTTGTAATATTTAAGTTATGCTGGGCATCATTACTTGAAACATTATAGATACTGGCATTTTCATATATATCTAAATTCCCCTGTACATTTGAAATATTTATATCTCCATCCATATTAACGATATTGCCTAATATATCAAGTGCCGCAGTATCAGAAGGTGTACTATTTTCATTTTTTATAGAAAGTTCACCACCGGTATTTACTATATCAGACGAGATAAATATATAATCTCCGTCATTAGAAATATGGGTAGATCCGTTATAATTTTCAATGGCACTATTTATTTCCGCATAAGAACCGTGAGAAGAAATTTTTATATCAGAATTTTCGTTTTGAATTGTACCATCTAAAACAAAATTATTTTCCTGATTTGCATTTAATCCGTGGAATATTTGAATATTGCCACCGGTACCATTATCATTAGCATACTTAATATTTGCGTTTATACTTGTATCTCCCAAACCACGCTCTGAACCACTAATTTTCAATCCATGATTATGTGTTTCAATATTAGTATCATCTATACTTAAATCGTTTTTGGAAACTATTATAAGACCACCATCCCTTTGGATAATATCAGTATTATCAATAGTTAATGCATCTTCTGCTGAAAAATTACCTATATAAATATTAGTATCCGTACCCTGAGAATTAATTTCAGAATCTAATATATTGAGTTCACCTGCTTTGGCATTGTTTGTAATATAAATTTGACCTCCTCTGGTATTATCAAAATAATCTAAGTAAAGACCTGCGGTTATTATCATATCCTGACCGCCTATTTCTCCGGTTTCAAGGATATCTTTACCATTTTCTATTCTTATACTGCTTGCATACAAACCTTCTCTGTGATGTGCAGAAATAATACCACTTATTATAGCATCTCCACCGTAGCTATTAATTGAAACTACCCCGTTATCTGTTTCCATTACACCGGATGTAGCCAAATTACCACTGTTATTATTGATTGTGATATGACCTTTTTCATTATGTATATGACCTGAAATGTCTGCATCATCACCATTATTTGTAATAGTAATATCTCCGGTGTCTGCTATAATGTCAGATGATAAATTTAACTCCCCGCCATTATTCTTAATATTAATATTACCTGTTATAATACCATAACCACTAACATATTCTTCCATATCAGGTTTATTCTCTATAATTCCTGAAATATCAGCATCTCCGCCGTTGTTTTCAATAGTAATATCACCGCCTGAATAGTTTGCGACTACCCCTTTAATACTAAGGTCTCCACCAATATCTCCATTTATGATACTTATATCATGAGGTGTTTTGCTTGTATTTATCAAGGCTCCTTTTTCAGTAATTATCAAATCACTGAATATATCATTATAGACGTTTATATTGCCATTTGTAGCAACTTTTATGCCGTCTATAATAATCGGATTTCCTTCAACGTTAACTATATTGTGCGATTCAGCAACTGATGTTGCGCAATCAATAGTCGTACCGCCATTAAGTATGTTTACATTTCCTTTTCGTGCATATATGAAACCATCAGTTACAACTGTAGATTCAGAAACATTTGTTATGGATACATCACCCTTTTCGTTATATACAAAAGTATTTTCCCCAAAAAGAATACCTCCGGAACCACTCTCATTTTTACTTATTATTGTAATTTGACCATCTGAGTTGTCTGCATGTTTTATTTGATGCAATGCTGAATTTATTGTCATAATGCCTTTTGTATCTTGGGTTAAAGATATATTTCCCTGAACTTCAATATCACCTGCTATATTCATGTTAGCAGCTGATTCATCTTCGCCTGAAACATTTGAATTGTCATTTACTAAGGAAACATTACCTGCTGCATATATTGAATTTGCAGACGGATTATCCGTACTGATTGAATTTTGTTTTTTCAATTCAAGACCGCCGCCTTGAGATTGAAGAAGCAGACTTGAATCAAGACCGTTTGATGATGAATCAAGTACAATTTTACCAGTTTGCATTTTAACGGCATTTTTTATAACACCATCTAATACAAGTTTCCCTGTTGAAGTAATACTTGTATCTGCCTTTGAATATCCCTGTGCATCTTTTACTTTATTGCCGTTTAAGTAATATCCGCCATTACTTGTCAAATTTGTAACATTATAAACATTTAACTGCTTATCTGTTTGGTTATTAACAGTAATTTTTTGATATTTGTCATATGCTGTAATTTTATCGTTATTTATTGTATTTGAACCGGCAGCAGTAATATTTACTTTACCTCTTTGACTTCTGTCAACACCTTTTACATCATTATTGATGTTATATAAATGTATTTGTCCGTCTTTATAAACTGCTTTTATATTATTTGATGCATTTTTGTAAGGAGCACTTCCAAGATTAATTAAAATCTTTTCTCCCGTTACAGGATCAATAAGAAGATTATTCTCGGCGAGCATATCGTCCGTTATAGTCAGTGTTAAATCTTTATTATAGCCCGCAGTCATATCTATCCAGGAATCTACGGAACCTGCATTAATATTTATGCCATTACCGGCAAAAATATTATTTTGATTGTTATTTGTTTTTAGCTTCAATAATCCTGAAGAAACAAAATCTATATTTCCTTTTGTTGATACTATATTAACCGCACCTTTAACATTATCATTATTAAAGTCTTTCAGATATATAGAGCCTGAGTCATTAAATACTTTGAAAATATCGTTTGAAACAATACTTCCGTTAAATTTAATATCAGATGCCAAAGTTGGATTTGTTATTTCTTGACTTGCCGCAAACGGACTTGCAGTATCATAGTAATTATTGATTACTATACCCTTACCTATACCTGTTGTTGCGGCTTTATAATGAACACCCGCTGTTCCGACCTGAGAGAATTGAATAGGATTAATTAAAAAATTCATTTCCGGATACTTATATGCATAAGAATTAGTACCATTTACAGCCTGATTTGTACCATTCCCCAAAAATTCCGAATAAGCTTTTTTGTAAATAACTAAGCCGGCATTAGAAGCCTTACCTAAATCAATATCATTAAATATTAAAGAGCGTGTTGAATAGTTATCAATTTGAACTCCGCCTTCTGATACAACAAAATCACCGCTACCTTTAATATATTTATTTGTCATACCATCAATTTTAATAGTAGAATCCTGTGAATTAATATCATTAAATACTATTGAATAAGAAGTATCCTTCTCTCTTGTAAATTCTGATTCAGGTTTATTTGCAACATCAGTTTTTTCAGCTTCCAAAGACTCAATATATGTATTAAGAAGAGGTAAAACAATGTTATAAGCAGTAACCGTTTCTGATATTTCTTTAATATCACTATTCAATGTATTAATCTTTTCAGCAAGACCTTTTACTTCATCACATGTCATTACATTGTTTACTTCTGCCGGGTTTAAAACTCCGGCATATTTAACACCGTCAAATGTAGTGTAAGTCATGAAATTGCCATTTGGGGTTACTACATTCTGGTTATTATTTTCAACAGTACTATATGTCGTTATTACAGTATTTTTTTGCGTATCTGACAAACCTAAACTTGTATTTCCTGCTAAGAAAACACTTATAGATGTATATTCTTTTGGAGTATCAGGATGTGCCTGATTATATTCATATATCGAACCAATTTCTTTTCCATAGGCATCAACAAATGCACTATACTGCGTTTCAGTTAGTTTGCCATCACCTGATCCTATAATTTTAGATTTAATGTCATTTATAATAAGGTTAGCAAATTCACTTGTTTCTTGACCTTCAGGTACATTAGTATTTTTGAGAATATAATCGCCCGAAATTAAACCGTTGAAATCATCTATTATTTTTTGTGCATCTGCTTTTTCTTGTTCTTCGATTAATTTTGAACTTTCTAAATTTGATAACTCATTATTAATCTCTTCCAGATCTGATTTAGCCTTATTTAATTTTGAATTTATCTCATTAAGTTTTTGATCTTTTATTGTTTTACCATCAACAATTTCACCGCCTGAAATACTGTAATTGGCAGAACTAAAACCTATTGTCTGTTCTTCATTAATGGTTCCGTCTTTATTTATTGTGATTTTTTTACTGCTGCCTGATCCTGCTTGCATAATACCATCAAGCACTAATTCATCATTTTCAATATTACTTATTGGGTTTGTTGTTTTTTCATTTTCAATAGGAATCCCAAATGCTGCATAAGATATGGTTTTCCAATGCTTTCTGGAATCCAAATTATGTCTGCCGTTTGAATAAGTAACTTCAATATCCTTATCTGAAACGATTTTAGCACCACTTGGCACCAACAGTTTGTTTGTTACTCTCTTTGTTAAATTTCCATCTTCCCAAGTTTTTGCAACAGCTGCACGGCTTTCTATATCAATATGGTTTGCCAAATCATTATAAGATTTGGTCATAAAATTAATATCGGCAAGATTGCCTGCTTTTATTGTACCATTATTGTCTAATGTATTATTTATATTTAAAGTTAACCATGAATATGTCGATGGCGGTCCTGCGAAATTCGCAGCATAAGCAGAAACTTTGCTTGATAAAGTATTATTGGAATTGAAATTAAATACAGCATCATTTGCCGCATTAATAATTGAACTGCTATCTAATGTAATTTTATGCGTATAAGTAGGATCAAGGTATGACCATACCTTCGGTACAGATACAAACCCTCTGCCGTCAGTGTTTGATTTTACCTTAAACCATGATGATGTATCAACAGATAATACAGCATTATTTTTTGCATACAATTTTGTATTGGTTAAATTAATTTCACTTGTCTGATTGAGGTTATTTCTAAGCGTAAGTTTTGGTACGGCTACAAAGCCACCGCCACCTGCTTTAAAATCAAATTCATTTTTTCTTTTTGCACTAATATCAGAATGTGCATTTAATTTTATATCATTTGCATTAATTACACTATTTGTTAAATTCAAATATGCACCCGAAGTATAATCTCTTGTATAGGTATCGTTAAGAACTGCAATAAAGCCTCCGCCTGAAGCCGTACCTGTATCATCAACCAATGTATTATTTGCAACTTCAAAAGATACATTATCTTTAGCTTTAATGTTTGCATTAGTTATATTTGTCGTAGTTCTTGTATTTAATGCTGTATGATCGTTTATAAAACTTATATTTATTACACCGCCCGAAGTATCTCTTGATTTTATATCAAATGTATTTGTTGATGTATTTTTAACGGTCATTTTGTTGTTCAAATCATCTGAAGCATTTGAAACATTAATATTCAGCGTTGAATTACCATCAAGAGTATTATTAGACCGTGCATCATTAACACTTATAGCTCCGCCTGATCTTGTTGTTTTACTTATATAAGAATTTCTGTTTGTATTGAAATTGATATCTGAACTGTTAGCACTGTAATCACCTGTAATAGTACCAATTGTATTTGATGTCTGCGTTGCGCTGATTCTTACACGCTGCCCCTGAACACCAACACCGACATTAAGTGCTTCCATATCAGAACTTACGGATGCATTATGGATAGCATTAATTGTAGCACTGCCCATAATTTTATTAGTACCGGAAATATCTAAATTCAAAGAACTTATATCCGTAGCTTCAGAATAAGCCGAATTTACACTAAAAGCGCCACCTTTTCTGACATCTGCAGTCGTTTTAGCTAAAGAATCCAAATATGAATTAATTGTCAGCGTACCTGTTTTATTATTTCCTGCTTTCAAATAAGTATTTGATGTTGCTGTGTTATTTGTTTCACCAAAAGTGCCGGAGAAAAAGCTTATAATAGTCGCTTCAACCGCATCAAGGTTATTTATTGCAGAAATACCATTATTTTGATTACCTATATTTTTAGCAGTTTCAATTATCATACTGCCGCTATTTTCAATATTGACATTTTCAGAATTAATACCTGATATAAAGGTGGAATTCATTATTACTTTTGCTTTATCATGGTCAACAATATTTACCGCTTTAACTTTTGTAGCATTATAGGTATTAGAAGCCTGCATTACTTCATAATCAGATACCAGATTTATATTTTTAGATTTAATTGTTCCGTTTACATCCTCAATAACAGCCTTAGATATAGTCGATGCATTTGTTTCATTTTTAAATATGGAAACTAATTCTGCACCCTTAACTTCTACAGTATTTTGTCTTGATTTTAAATCGGTATTCATAGTTGAATGAGCTGATACCGTACCTGTTGCCGTAATATCAGTATTACCGGTAATTTTTGCTAAACTGCTGTTATTATCAATATTTTCAACAATATTAACACCAGCTAACCCTGCCGCTAATGTTACACCAACACTGCGGGTAACAAGATTTGATTTACTTGTTGATTTTGAGTTAACACTAACATTATTTGCATTAATTTTTGTATTACCGTTTGAACCTATTTGAGCCAGTGTATTTGCATTGTTATTATATATTGAACCACCGCCTGATAATGCAACTGCAGAAACAGTTACACCCGTACTTGAAATTTCTACATTTGAATTAGATTCTGCATTAACTTTAATATCTCCGCTTGTTATATTACCGCCTGATATAGTTGATTTTGTATCATTCGCAATTTTAAGGTTTTTAACTGCGGCAGCAGGTGTAAGACCGCCAACCGTTACATCAACATTTTGAAGATATAATGTATCGGTTAAATTACCATTTTTATCTACACCTTTTATATTGCTTTTAGTGCTCATTTCCAAAGTGCCGGTGTTTTGCATATCAGCATTTACATTTGCAAGTACACCTGTTACGCTTTGCGTTGTATCCGCTTCCGGATTATAACGTGCTTTTTCTTCATCTGTTGCTATTTTATCGTAACCTTCTTTTGTTTTTTGAATAGCTGCTTTTATACCTGATTTATCTTCTGTATCCGTATAACTTGAAGAAAATTTGCCGATTTTAATGATTTGAACATCAGCGGCAATTGCGGCTAAACCTGCCGCAGCACCTACTGCAAGATTTTTTATTGCATTTGTTGTTGCAGAACCGACATAAGCAGAACCGGATTTAATCGGATTTTCGGATTGCGATAAAATTTCAGATTTTACAAGACTGTTAGCAGTATATAAATTAACACACGCAATACCCGATACAGCACCTCCGCCTCCAACACCTAATGTATTATCTGCAATTGTACTATCTTGAGCATTAAGATATAATTGTCCTGCTACATCTATATTATTTCCGCTTTTTGCATCTATATAAGATAGTGTTTTGGAATCATTTTTGGTTACTAGAGCAGAAGCTGCACCACCAAAACCAAGACCTGCCAAAGAAGCACTTATATCCATGTTTTTCATTGTTCTTGATGAATTTGCATCCAGCACAAGTCCGCCATGATTTGTTTCTATATTTGAATTTACAACTTTTGACATTGATTCACTGTTAAATACATCATATATTGTTGTTACAACCGCAGATACACCCTTTGCGGCAAAACCACCGGCAATACCATAATTAACCAAATTATCTTTTTTGTCTTTATTTGTATTTAATTCTATTGATTTTGCATTTACGGTCGAATCAGAAATACTCGTTTCCGTTTTCGATATAAAATCATTCAAAATTACATTCGCAACAAGATTTACACCAACACCTAAACCTGAAGCACCTATAGCATAGTTTCTTGAATCAAATACGGAATTTGCGTTCATTTTAATATCTTGGGCATTGTTTATAATGGTATTTGAATCAATAATTGCTTTTGTAATTGTATTATAGGTATTTTTAATTGCAGTTCCGGAACCGACAAAACCTGTAGCGGCGCCAGCGGCATCTACTGCTATATCTTGAGTTTTGATATTTGTATTAGCATTCATATTAATAGCAGCATTATTTATTTTTGAAGCTGAAATCTCTGATATTATTTTACCTTTTCTGTCTGCCGAATTTGAGTTATCACCATAGTAATTGATTAATGGGCTTACATCAATTGCTACGTTAAGTGAACCGTCTGCCGCAACTACTATTCTTGAAGCATTAACATCTTCTTCCGTATTAATATTTAATGTGCCTGCACTTATCGTTGAACCTGTATCTATCTTAGCTATTGTATCATCTTTTATTGTATTTTTAAGGACATTAACATCTACGGAAAATCTGCCTGATCCGCCTGCAGCTGCAAAGACTACCTTATTGTCTTTTCTGTTCCAAGCAGTCATATTTAAAGTATTGGTAACATTTATATCAGAATTATTTCCAATAAGGCTTAATGTATCACTGTTATCTTTTGTAATATAGACTTGAGCACCTATTGCACCAATTTTTGAACCACCTATCATACCTGCTACAATATTTTTAACTGAATAATCCGTTGCGGTTACATTTAAATTTTGTGAATTGAGCTTAGTATTTAAAATTTTTGCATTTACGTTGTTATTAATATTTTTTATAACAACTGTACCTGATATTACCATTGCAGAACCGGCGGCAACATTATAGAACATATTCCAATTACCAAAACCGTTTGTATAATTTATGCCGTTAAAATTACCTTCCGAATCTTTTGTTAATAATTGATTTTGATAAGCCTCAGAAGTTATATCATCTCTATCGTATAACCCTTGAGCATTTTTAGTTCCGCCTAAAGAATTTGTAGAAACGGCACTAACTGAAACCGTTCCGTTTTCTGCTTTTACAATACTTTGATCTGCACCTTGAGCATCTGTTCCTATACGGGCATTAACTGTTTTTGATATTAAATCAACATTTACGGCTCCTGATACATCAACAGCTGTTTTAGGACTTGAAGCGGCAAGAGTTCCGCCTCTGTTTAATAATGTTGTTTCATCATCTGCAGCAACGGTTATATTACCATTTTGTGCAGTAATTACTTTTGCTTCAGCAAGAGCATTAGTTTTATTTTTTATAACATTTACTGAAACATCTGCCGCAACTGCAGCTATACCTGTTCCTGAAGCTGCAACAGCCGCAGGTATCAAATTGAGAGAAGATGCTGTTCTTGCACCAATTCCAACATTTGTGCCCGCAGTTAAAATTGAATCATTCGAAACTTGTGACAAAACATCATTTTCAAAATGGTTTACAAGAACATTCGCACCAATAGCACCGCCTTTTTTAACGGCATCACCAAGAGCTGTTATTCCCTTAAAATTAGTTGTATAACTTGAATTTATGTTGATGGTACCTTCTGTAGCAAGCTGTGAACCATTCATAACTTGTGCATGAATTTGTGATTTAAGAATACTTACAATACCATTTGCCGAAATACCGAAACTGCCCTTTTCGCTGAGTGCTCCGCCTAAATTTGCGGCAATAAAATTTCTTTCATCCTTTGAATTTGCTTTTATTTCAACAGATTTAGAATTTTCTATTTTCACTTTATTTACTTCGGATTTTATTTCACTGCTATCTATATCGACAATAGCACCAATACCTGCACCAAATGAAAAACTTGTTGTTGTTGCATTAAGAGCACCTGTTGCAGTGAATCCGTCTATAAGTGAATCGGCTTTTACCCTGACATCACCCGAGGAGCTTATTGTTGTTAAATTAGTGCCATCACCTAATAAAGCTGATACTCTGTTCTTTATAAGTTCAAGTCCTAAAGCACCACCTATATTAAATCCAAAACTTCCTCCGGTAACAACTTCACCTGCAACTGCAGCAGAATGGATATGTTGTTTTAATTCGGAATCAATATATGCATCTTTCACATTGCTTAAAACAGAATTACCTGCAATTTGAGCAAGAACGGTTTGTTCTAAAACATCCATATTTCCTGCTACACCTGCACCTATTGCAACCTTTTCCGAACGAGAATAACCGACTTCACCCGCTACATTATAAATTTTGCTTTCAGTTTTCGCTTTAACATTAACATCAATGTCATTAGCAACATTTTCATTTTTAGAAATTGTTGCACCCGTTATTTTGGCGCTCGTTGTATCTTTTAAAGTATTAGTATTAAATGAACCGCCCAAAGCAGCTCCAAAACTTGAACTTTCTCCTGATGCAATACCGACACCCATTGCAACATCTGTTATAAAATGATTGCTTGTTGCAGTTACATTCAATTTCTTGGCATTTTCTGAATTAAAAGTAATTGTTCCGCCTGTTATATCAGAACTTACCGTTCCTTTATTTGCATATATATTAACGCCGGCACCACCACCAATATTATCACCTTTGGCTACACCTCCGGATACATTTACAAGAAAGTTATCTTTTGTTGATGTTGCATTTAATTCATTACCAACATTTAGTACAGCATTATTTATAGCCGTTTTAACTGCTGATTTATCATTGAAAACCTCAACTGTTCCTGCTAAAGATGCCGAAAAATTACGCGAAGAACTTGTATTGTCACCTGTTAATATATTCGCAACGCCATTTGCCAATTGTGTAACATTTCCTGTTGTTCCCTCAGAATTAGCGGCACCTTCTGCGTTTGGATTATTTTCGTTTAATACCTGCTGATTATTTGTCAGAGAGCCTGTATTATTATTAGCGTCATTTGTTATTTCTTGAGAATTTCCGACATTTGGCAAGCTTGAAGTTTGTGCACCTGTTGTAAATGCACCGGCTGTAAGTACATCTATCTTTTTATTAAATGAACTTGAAGTTACATTTATATTATCTGTCGCAGTTATTTTTGCTTTATCAATAAGTGCATTAGTTTGCTTTTCATTAGAAGCAACATCAACAGATGCACCAACTGACACACCTGCTCCTGATTCCATTGCATTTGTGCCAAAAATTGTAATATTTAATACACCGTCTTTTGAATCTCGTTCAGCATTTCTTACAAGTTCATGTGTAACAGGATTTTGAACAATGGACTCTCCAGAAACTCCCAACAGCGCAGAACCTTTTCCTTTTGCTTTTGTTCTTATTTTTGCTTTACCTGCTGATACATTAACATTTTGAGCATTGATAAGATTTGTATTATTTTCTTCATCTTCAATTGAAGCCTTAGTTGTACCTTTAATATTTTGTACACTTACACTGCCTTCAATAGCAACATTTTGAGCCTTTGCACCTGTTACGGCAATATTAATATAGCCTTCTTCTGATGCTGATGAAACATCAACATTACCATTTTCTGCTGTTACATTGGATTTATTTATAGTTGCAGTTGCATTGTTGGTAAAATTTTGAACAAGAACACTTCCGCCCATACCAAATTTAGAAGCCTCTAATTGTTGTTCGGGAGTACCACCTTTGAGCGAATTCAGAAAATCATTTACTTCTGTAATCAAAAAATCTACTTTTCCGGCTCCGTCATAATTGACAACTGAATTAGCAGAATTTACAAGAACATTTCCGTTTTCCACCGTAACATTAGAATTGTCAATCTTCGCAGTAGTATTATTTGTAATTGAGTTTACTACAACAGAACCTGCTATTCCTGAATATTTACCACCGGTTTGAGCCTTTGCATAATTGTTTAATAAGCCATCCATCGCAAATTCAAGACTGCTAATAGTCTGTTTAGGAGATTTGACGGCTTTTAAGAATTTTTGGAAACCTTCTTTATTTGCATTTTTACCAATAACACCAAGCAAATCCATAAGATCTGAATGTATAAATTCAGTATCCCATTTGTCTATATTATCTTCCTGATCAAATGCAACACCGATATAATAATCTTTATCGCCTGATTTTGTACCTACTTTTAGTTTAAATGGATTCATTGGAAGCTGTGTTTGAGCATCCACATTTAGTAAAGTTTTAGCAGTTATTGTTGAAGATTCAACTATTTGGGCAATATTAGTATTATTTTTATTATTAACTATAATAGCAGCCCCACCACCAAGATTAGAGTTTGCGGCTGCATCAGCAATTGATTGGTTTGCCGTAAAATCAAGAATATTGGAATTAACATTAACAGTATCTGCATCTACAGTTGCACCACTTAATATTGATGATGCTTCGTTTATTTCATCGTTCCATATAGCAGAACCCGAAAACTCAAGATGTGCTTTATCAATTACAGAACCGACTTTATCGGTTGCTTTATTTAAAAACTTCTTATTTAGCCAATCATAAAGTTTTATTGTATATGACGGACTAAAATTAGCCATCTCTTTAGTATTTATTGAATATTCCTGTTTTTTAGCCTGAACCTTGGTAGTAACTTTATTTTGAATACTTTCAATATTTTCAGCTATAAAGCTAGCTTTACCGTATTCATAGATTACATCCTTCATTACAGGGTTGTTCATATCCGTAGTATTTTCAAGGTCTATTTCTTGTGCTGTAACAGGATCTATATAATTTGCTTTTACGGTAGAAGCATCCACAAGGACATCCGCTTTTGTATCCGTATGATTAATAAGCATGGTTGCGGATATACCTGAACGTTCAGCATTTTCACCTACATTTGAAACATTTTCTATGCTAATATCACTTTTATTAAAACCAATTGCTTTAATATCAACATTTGCAGCCTCTATAGATGAACCTATTTCTGTATTTTCAATATTATTAATCGTTACATTAGTATCGGAAGAAATTGAATTATTTAATAAAGAGAAATTATAACCGGAATATTTCCCTGTAGCATTACCTGTAGTACTTCCGTTATTATCTACAATTGTTCTAAAGTTAGAACTGTCATAATCAATTGAATGATTAATTGTTGAATAGGCACTAATACCAACATTACCTGTACCTGTTTCATTTAAAGCAGATATTTTTGAACCTGATACTGTAACTTTTGACTCTGTCCCCGACCCTAAACCATAGAAAAGCAAAGCGTGGGAATCTAAATTACCTGTTGTAAGTTTTAAAGTTGCATCGGCATTCGAGGTTATATCAACAGAAGATGCGCCTTTTATTTCAGAACCTATTATACTTAAATTTGCATTTGCTCTTGCTCCGTCAAAGTATTTGTACATTTTATCGCTGAAATAATTTACAATGGCTTCTTTAGACTGCCATGGAAGTTCTGAAATCATTTCTTGGATTTGTGCTTTTGTATTAGCATCAAGACTTTCATAATCTTCACCATTTGGAAGTACATCTAATAGCTTTGAAAAAAGACGAATTGCTAAATCCTGACCTAATAAACTAACCCATTTCTCCCAAAGAGGAGATAAAAGTTGAATGTAGGTTTCAGTACTGTTTGTCGCATTTGATTTTACAGAAACACTATCACCTTTAATTTTTGAAGAACTGATTATAACAGTTGCTTTTGCCTCATCAGCTGTACCCATGGCACTTTTATGAATTTTATAACCTGATGTTGAATCTTGTGTGGTTGTATTTTCGTTATTATTATTGTTATTGTTATTGTTACTGTTTTGGCTATTATTGTTATTTGCAGCTTTTTTTTCAGCTTCGCCGTATGCTTTTATGCTATCCTCTGTTACTTCTTTTGATAATTGAGCATTTGCTTCTATTTCAACATCATTTGAAGCGATATAAGCATTACCGATTGAAATTGTTGAACCTTCTGAAGAAAGGGATGAGTTTTCGTAGGTACTATCAATTGTTTGTTCCGTTGTACTCTCACCGGAGTCATCATCTTTAATTTCTTTCTTGACAGTTGTTTTAAGTCCGTTTGCAACATTAATTGTAGTGGTGGTTTGATATTTTTTCTTCTCTGCATTATTGTTATTATTTTGATTATTATTACCGCCTACTGTTTCTTCACTTGTTAGCACGGTTGTAATAATTTCGTCTTGTGCTTTGTTTGTAACAAGTCTGATTTTACCGCCTTCAAGATTAAAACCCGAAGCATTAGTTATATTGTTTGAAACAAGGTCATTAAACAAAGCCTCTGCAGCATCATTTGAAGTTAGCAGATTATTATTATTTTTAATACCTGCAAAAATTCCCGGTTCATGTGCATTTACATCCTCACTTTTTGCTATATTAATTGTTCTTGCATAGGCTTCAACTCCCTCACGGGCAAAAATACTGCCATTGATAGTAATTGTTCCTGATGAATTTGTAATTAAGCTTTTATAATTTCCGTTTTTTAAACTATACTCATAATCTGCCATATTTTTGTAATCATCGGCAGTCAGTCCGTTTTTAAACGCGTTATATGCATTTTGAGAAGGTGCCATCATTGTTAATGAACCGACATTCAATACTCCGGATGCACCGATTATCATACCGCCGGGAGAAACAAAAATTGCATGTCCGTTATAAAAGTTACTCCCTTGCATTGTATTAACAATACCATTGATATTAATTTGATTATCTACAAGGTTAACAAAATGCAGCTGATTGTTTTTAAATATCAGATTGGCTATATGACCTTTATCAAGCGTAAAATCTGTATATTGTCTGAAACCTGTGTTGCCTGAAACTTTTGCCGCTTCGATATTATATGTATTATTTGCATCAGGAGTAACACCTGTAATATTAGAAGCCAAGACACTTGCAGGCAAGTTTATAAAAAGCATATTAGCACACAAAACAGATGCAATAATTTTCTTTTTATAAAAATTTGCGTTTTTCATAATAAAATGCCTCAATTGAGTTTACAGATTCCAATAGCTATATAATTAATGATAAAAAATATAAAAACTTTTCGCAACCCTATTTGAAATGGAATAAAAACATAAACTAAAAAACCGCACTATAGCATGTGTTTCCCCTACCCCTTTGACATAATATTTCTTAACATTAACACACCTATTTTTTATTAAAAATTATCTAAAAAAATTAAGTAAAGAATGATAAAAAATAATTAATCAAATCTCAATTGTTGTAAAAATGATTATCATTTAACACCCAGAATATGACTAAAATAACTATGAGATTGAGATGAATGAGATTTTATTCCCATTCATCTTTTTAAAAACTAAACACCGGGTTTACTGCGGTAATAACCTTTAACCAAGCCGAGCAGAGCCACGAGCGAAGTGAGAGTCCGACAATTATGTCAGTAATGAATATCTGACTAATTGGAGGCGGTGGTGTTTAATGCAAGGCGCAGTTTAACGCGAGCGATAGTATCCTTTGACCTTTGTACCATCAGAACGGGTATATGAATTTACATAGATCAAATTTCCTGCCTGTACTTGTTGTTTTGCTTGAGCCTCAGGCATAACTCTGCCTGCTGCGACTTGTTGATTTATAAAGCTTTCTAATCTTGAATATTCGTCCTGAGACATTTGTCCAATCTCTTCGTTTGTAAAGATTCTGTTTGTATCAATATCTTTAAAATCAATATTCATATTGACTTGTCCCTCCAAACGATTTGGTTTGTATTCAACGGCGTCTTCTAAATCTCCCATTGTCTCTATAAAGTGGTGTTCGAGGAGCTTTGTGCCTCCTAAATAATCTCCTTCAGGGCTTTTTGTTATATATTCACTATCTTTACCATAACCAATAACATAAGTTTTACCAAGCTGATTTCTTAAATTGAGATTAAACGTACTGTCATCAACATTCCCATAGTTTCTTATATTTTCTAAGTTATCTCTCACATTTCCTTGCAAAATATCTCTCACACCATAAGCATTAAATGTAACTGTTTCGTGTCCCGTTTTATTTGACATTAATTGTGCAAGACTACCTCCTAATGAGTGTCCTGTAAAAATAATTTCTTGATTAGGGAAATCTTTTTTAACTTTTTCATAAAATTTTTGAGCATCTGCATATTGATTTGGCAATTTTTTCTTTGCCATATCTACATCGTTTGCTAAATCATCTTTGTCGTTTGTTCCACGCATTACAATTACGACTTTTCCATCTTTGTAAAAAGCTTCACCATGAAATCCGCTCTTTTTGTCATATTCTGAAACTTTAATCCAACCTTTTGGGATTGATTTTTCATTCCCTTTGTAAACACCTATTGATAAGGATTTCATTTCGTTGTCAAATTGTTTTTGAGTTGTTGTGCTATTCATTGTTTTTTCTCCTTTTTTTTGTATACTATAACTATGTTTTTAAATCGTTTACGACAATCTTATGCTTTTAATATTTTGTGTATATGTGGTTTACTCGTAACAGTCTGGTTTGCATTCTGGTTAATAATTGGATTACTCACAGTTGGCACTCAGATGTTAAATGCTTTTTTAGGTATTTTATTAATCTTTCATATAATAGGAATGATTTTTTTAATAATATTTTTGACTTGTTTTTTGATTTATTCTTTTGAATTAATTTTTTCAATCAAAATAAGCAACCAAAAATTTCTCTGTAATAAAAAAATTACGGCAATGCAAAATATTGGCATAATAGCATTTATGCTAATTGTCATATTAGATTTGATAATTTTCGGTTCACAATATATGGAACCAATTTTGTATAATTTAAAAAATTAATTATTTTTTGCTATTTATATTTACCTCCTTTGTAGCTTAAATTGTAGTCGACTAGTGTAATTTGCTATTTATAGTGTTTAAATATTCAACCTCGATATCAATGAATTTTTGTTGGAGTTTTTCGGTTTCTTCAATTGCATAGGATGCTATATCAACTATTTCTTTTAATTTTTTTATTTTTTCTCCAAAATGGATTTCGATAGAATCTTTGCCCTGTTTTGTTATCCATTCGCAAGTAACTTTTTTTAATTCTGAATCTAAAATTTCAGGCAAAATCGAATTTAACATAATTGCTCTGACATAATCCGGTAAAGGTAATCTCAAAGATTTTGCTTTCTTTGTTAACGGCTTTTTCAAATCGTTTGGGATTCGCATGCTAAATTGTTCGGTATTTGAATTCATATTATTTTTTATAAAATTAACTATCTTTTTGTACATATAAATCTCCTGTTTGCATAAATATAATAACAAATTATTAAAAACTTGTCAACATAAAAATATAAAACATGTATTCATATATTCCGATTAAAAAAGACAGGTTATAAACCTGTCTTCTTTAATCTGGGCCGCAGTGGACTGTCTTGACCTGTTCGCATTAAACGTGTCTTCGTGTTTTGCTTTTTGTGCTAATCGCACTTCAAAGCAAAAGCACTCCGCACTCTGCTCACAGGTCGCTCGAACCACCCAAAGCGGTTCTCGTCCTACTGACAACTATAAAAAAGGAAGCAACAAAAGTTACTTCCTTTTTTATCTGGGCCGCAGTGGACTCGAACCACCGACCTCACCCTTATCAGGGGTGCGCTCTAACCACCTGAGCTAGCAGCCCTTAATTACATCCATATACTTTTCGGCAAGTTCAAGGTTAACACAAACATTTTTGAAAAGCAAGCAATTTATTTTTATACATTTTTTACAAAAAGAAAAGGTTATTGAAATAATCCAATAACCCCTTCTCTCTTCTTTACGAATAATATTCAACTAGATATTTTCTCTTCTTTCAAAATTTTTACGAATTTTTTTCTTTGCTTTATCAAGATTCTTAATCTTTTTCTCTGCAGCTTTTATCTGCTTTTTTGCAGCTTTACGCTGTGCTTTTGTTGTTTCATATTTTGAATCTATCTCAGCATAATGTGCTTTATAATTTAACAATTTATTCCTTAATTCAACTTGAGCATTATCAATTTGCAAAATTGCATCCTGCATTTTTGCTCCACCTGTGACCTGTGCAGGATCCAATAAATCAGTACCCTTACCCTCTACTCCGGAAACTGTTTTTGAAGTTGTTGTTACAGGAGCTTTTACAGCATTACTTTCATCAAAATTTAGCGGTGTAAAAGATGTTGTTCCCGCAAAAGCAACACCACTTGTAACTAATATTAACCCAAGTAATAAAGAAAACTTTTTCATATTCTATCCTTTCAATACTATTCCCTAAAATATTCTAATCTATTTTTGGGTAATAGAAAAATTATTTACATAAATTAACAGAACACTTGTTCATTTCCCGATTATTGTTTTTCGACTCTCGCCACTGGCTCGTGGCCGTCTTGAACTGTTCGCAATAAACGTGATTCCGTGCCCTGTTAGCCTTGCTTTCGCAAGACTATACCGGCACTTCACACTCTGCTCACAGTTCGCTCTGCTCATTCTACGCATTTCGCATTAAACGCCAACGCTCTAAACAAAATCGAAAAATATTCATTTTCCGATTATTGTTTTTCGACTCTCGCCACTGGCTCGTGGCTCTGCTCATTCTACGCATTTCGCATTAAACGCCAACGCTCTAAACAAAATCGAAAAATATTCATTTTCCGATTATTGTTTTTCGACTCTCGCCACCGGCTCGAGGCTCTGCTCATTCTACGCATTTCGCATTAAACGCCAACGCTCTAAACAAAATCGAAAAATATTCATTTTCCGATTATTGTTTTTCGACTCTCGCCTTTGGCTCGTGGCTCTGCGAAATGCTAAAAAAAACACCTCTTGATAAAGAGGTGTTAAATTGGGATTTATGCATCATATCTTTTAAACGATTTCTCAATAGATTTATTTATTACATTCTTCATTGTGTCATATTCTGTGGTCAATGAAGAAATTTCTGTATCCAAATTTTTCATCTTCATATCTATTGTATTTTCTTTGCTTTCTATTCTTGCTTTCTGGGCATTATACTTAGCTTCTGCCTGTGCGATTGCTTCCGTATCAGCAATTTCTGAAATATAAGTATCTGTTGAATAGCTTGATTGATAATAATATGCATCATTATCTATTGAAGATATAAATACCGCACCGGATTTCAACAATTCTTGCATATATTCTGCATTACCAATATTTTCATTTTCGGTCCAACCATTTGTGCAAATAATATTAAACATTGAATCATAGAAAGAAGCTACCAAATCTTCTTCGCCGCTATTAACGTCTGTTGGGGCAAGAATTTTGAAAACATCACTGCCTTTTGGCTTATATAAAGATGCTTCACTTAATTTTTGGCCTTCTTCATAACTGTAATTGCTATTTTCAATACCTTCTAAATACTCCTTGTAAGCTGTAAAAAATACATCTACAATTGTATTTAGATCAACAGCAATATCTTTTCTGTTACCTGCGTCATGCGAATGAGCTCTATTGTTACCATTATATACAATACCAATCAATTCTTTGGCACCCTCAATTACCTGCCATGTTTTTGCTCTGTGGCTGTCACCAACTTTTGTACCAAGTTCATCTAATGCATCTGAAAATCTGTCAAAATTATCAGCTGTATAATCTTCTATATCGTCCTCATCCATTGTGCCATAATGGTCTGCAATGAGCCTATTTGCTATATTTTCCATAGTTGCACTCGGAACGAAAAGGTCATAAATTTGGTTATACGCATATTGCAATGCCAAATCATTTTCCTGAACACCGCCTAATATCTGACTGAAACTGTCAACCAGCCAATTTAATACAGACGGTTCATATTCTGATTCACCGATAATAAATTTTTGCATAAATGCAGCTTCACCTATTGGTAAGTTTGCACCTTTGCCTGTTTCTGCATATATTAAATATTCATTGTTACTCGTTAATAAATCATATAAACTTACAACTGTAGCTCGATTACTGTCCTCATTTACGCATAATTCAAAGTTTTCTTCTTGCCCCGGAGTATCTGCTGCTCTTGAAAGCAACCATCTTGGATCGCCATCCTGTGCTCGCGGTTCACGGTCTGCATAATTTACATGGAAAGACAAACCATAATCCATTGTATCCGGACAATTAGCTTTTATTAAATTTAATAAGTCATCATATGTAATATCCATTGTTGCCTGCTGAGCAGAATATAATGAACCAAGACCTATTTCATTGTTATATGGGATACTTTCAATATTTACTGCAGTTGCCGAGGTTATTATACCATTATCCCTTAAAGCTTCTACAAAGGCATTACGAATTTCAGAAGATGGTACTCCGTTATAACCTTCGTGAGGAATACCTGCAGCTTTTGCAGCTGCTGCATATTCCGGAGATAATACAACACGATTTTGTCTGTCTGTTAAGAATTTAGGGAAATAATCATTATAAACAGACGGGGTCATCAGTAATGCATAATTCAAATTCATCTGACTGGTACCCGTTCCGTAATAATCATAGACCAATTTTGTCTTATTCATTGCATCATGATATTCATCAGAAATTCTTTCCATATCTCTGGAAAGGGCAATTTTCTGATGAGATAAAGACATGGATTGAAACTCACAGTCCGCTTTTCTGGCTGTGATTGTTAACAATCTTGCTTGTGATGCTGCTAATCCCATTGATATCCTTTCTTAGTAATTAAGCTGGTCTATCATGTTGTTTATCGGCTGAAACACATGCAATCTTTAATATTTGGAATATTTATGTAACAAATATTTACATTTAAAAAATTATAAATTTATCTTGTATAAATTCTCGGCAATCGAACCTTTAATCTGCAGGTTAACTCATAATTTATTGTATTTAAAATTTTTGCCCATTCATCAATTGATTTATTTTCATCAAGAAGCGTAATAACATCACCCGTTTTACAATCAACTCCCGTTACATCAAACATCATCTGATCCATTGTTATATTACCAACCTGACGCACTTCATTTCCATTCAAAGTGCCTGTTATTTTATTTGAAAGACATCTTGGTATTCCGTCTGCATAACCTAACGGTACGGTAGCAATTACCCTGTCGCCGGTTGCACAATATGTATGACAATAACTGACACCCTCAGAATCTTTTGCATGATGCAAATTTACAATTCTGCCTTTTAAAGAAATTAATTGTTTTAAATTCGGTTTTCTATATTCTACACCTTCAGGGAAATCCGGATATAAACCATATAAAGAGATACCTATTCTGCACATATTTGAATTTGGTTTTTTATAACAAATAGTTCCCGCCGTATTTAAAATATGAAGCAGCAACCCTTCAGTATTTACATTATCGACAATCTTATCCCATTTTTTAAACTGCTCCTGAGTTTTATCTAATTCCTCGGCAGCCGCAAGATGAGTAAATATACCCTTAAAATCAAGGTAACTTGCACTCTGAACCTTTGATATAAAATCAAGTGCATCCTCTGTTCGCACCCCGATTCTGTTCATACCTGTATCAAGTTTCACATGAACTTTTGGTTTTACCCCAAGACGTTCATAAATCTCTTTACACGCAATTAAATGCTCCTGATTAAAAACAGAAATACTTATATCATTTTGCACCGCGGTTTCTAATGCCCATACAGGAACAGCACCCAAAACAAGAATGTCACATTTTATTTTTGCCTGTCTTAAATCAACCCCTTCGTCAATAGATGCAACACCAAGCATATCAACACCGCTTGCAAGAATTGTCGGCGCAAGCATTATACTGCCATGCCCGTACGCATCGGCTTTAACAACACCAAGCAATTTCATATCCGGAGAAATATTTTTGCGAATTTCTTTAATATTATGCTCGAGATTTGAAATATTTATCTCTACCCAGGCATCTCTGTGAATATTTATATTTGTCTGTCTTGTGTTCCTCATCTTAACCCAACAATCTTGTGCTTATTTTACCGAATTTTGCCGAAAGATTATCTATAAAATGCAGCAAATATAATTCCGGTTCCAAATCTTTTCCGTTTAAATCAATAATGGCATCCCATTCTGCTCTGCCATGATGTGCCGCAATCATTTTTGCTACCATTTGAAATCCCGCATTCATACATATACAAAAACCGTACTGCGAATGAGTAATCCAAGTTTCTCTGAAACCTTGTGCATAATCTATTAATCCTGTTTCTGTATCAATTGTATATTCAAAAATCTTGCCAAAATCATGCAGTAAGCAGGCAGCATAAACATTATCTCTGCTTGGTTTATAAACAAATTTTTCCATATTTAGCTCTGCAAACTCGCAGCACTCAACAGTATGCACCAAAAGTCCGCCGACATAATTATGATGCATAAGTTTTGCAGCCGGCATTATTTTAAATTTTTCAGCATATTCCTCAAACAAACCGGAAACAAAATTTCTGAGTTTTTCATCATTAATTTTTTGAATATAACTTTGCAATTTTAACCAATATTGTTCTGTTTCAGCTTGTTCTAAACCCAGTTTTGCCTCTTTTACAAGTTCAAGAGCAGATACAAGACAATTATTATATTTTTCATTAAAACTTGCGGATACTATTCTTACAAGATTACCGGTCCTGAATATTTTAGAATCAAAACGATTTAGAGTTTCTTCCCATAAAATACAGTTTAAAACACTGTCATCTACAGTATTTTTAAGCTGTAATTTACCCATTTTTGTTCCTGCTTTTGTATCACCTGTTGAAAATATTACGACTTCATATATATCTTCCGTATTAAACATAAATTTTTCCTTATAATATTTAGTTCTTATCTCTGTCTATTATATTTTCACTTCTTCCCCATTTGAAAGATGAGCGAATTTCTTCACCGATTTTTTCAATATCGTGCGAGCGATTTTCTTCTCTTAATTTGTCAAAATTCTTGTGTCCTGACTTCATTTCAGATGTAAATTCATCCGCAAATTTACCGGACTGAATATCTTTAAGAATTTCTTTCATAGCATTTTTTGAAGCTTCACCTATAACTCTTGGACCTCTTGTCATATCACCGTATTCTGCGGTATTTGAAATAGAATATCTCATATCCGCAAGTCCGCCCTGATTAACCAAATCAATAATTAATTTCATCTCGTGCAAGACTTCAAAATATGCCATATATGGAGAATAGCCTGCTTCTGTTAAAACTTCAAATCCCGCTTTCATTAAAGCGGAAACACCACCGCAAATAACAGCTTGTTCACCAAATAGGTCTGTTTCTGTTTCTTCTCTAAAAGTTGTTTCAATAATACCTGCTCTGCCTGCGCCGATAGCACTTGCATATGACAGTGCAATTTCTTTTCCGTTCCCTGAAGGATTCTGTTCGACAGCAACAAGACAAGGAACACCTTTACCTTCTGTATATTGACTTCTTACCGTATGCCCCGGACCTTTTGGTGCAACCATTATTACATTTACATCAGACGGGGCAACAATTTTTTTATAATGAATATTAAACCCGTGTGCAAACATCAAATACTGACCGGCTCTCATATTCGGTTTTATCTGATTTTCATATACATCTGCCTGAATTTCGTCAGGAATCAATACCTGAATTATATCTGCCCACTTTACAGCTTCTTCTATTGTTTTAACTTCAAGACCGTATGCTTTTGCTTTCTGAGCTGATTTACCCTCAGGGCGCAACCCCAAAACAACATTACAGCCTGAATCTTTCAAATTTAATGATTGGCCGTATCCTTGAGAACCAAATCCTATAACCGCTATTTTCTTTGATTTTATTAATTCTGTGTCAATATCTTTGTCTAAATATATCTTTAAATTGCCCATAAAAACACTTCCCTTCGCTCAAATACTATCACGAAGAATAATGAATGTAAATCGCAAAACTCAAAATTATTAAAGTCCCAAATCTTTCATAAAGCTTTCATTATCAGTCAAATCAAGAACACTTTTATCACTCATAACATCTGATATTTGACCGCTTTCAATCATATCATTCACAAGTTTTTCATGTTCAAGATTTTCAGGATCAGACAAAACCAAATTTGTAAACTTTTTTATATCCGAATGTTTTACAAATAAATTTAAAGCATTATCTGTCAATTTATTCAGGAAGGATTTTTTTGCCTGATTTTTAATATCGTCAGGCGAAGAAACATAAGAAGAATCAGACTTCTTTGGCTTTAAATTATTTATTCTTTCGGACAGTCGTTTCATAATATACCCTAATTACGCTAACATTATACACTACTTTTGTAATAAGTGCAAATCGGACAAAAGCACAATATTTAATAAAAAATCAGGATACATTTTGTTATGTATCCTGATTTATAACTTGAATTAAACAAATTGTTTATATTAGTAAACGTAGCAAAGAACTTCGCCGCCGATGTTTTCTTTTCTTGCCTTTCTGTCAGTCATAAGACCTTTACTTGTTGAAATAACGGCAATACCCAAACCGCCTAAAACTTTTTCCAAGTTCTTTGATTTTGAGTAAGTTCTTAAACCAGGTTTAGAAATTCTTTCTAATTTTGTGATTACCGGTTTGTGTTTTTCATCATATTTTAATGTAATAGTAATTACACTAAAATTGCCGGCTTTTTTAACTTCATAATCTTGAATATAACCTTCTTCTTTGAAAAGTTTTGCCAATTCAATTTTTAATTTTGAAGCAGGAATATCAACTGTTTCGTGTGATGCCATAGCACCGTTTCTGATTCTTGTAAGCATATCTGCTATAGGATCTGTAATTGTCATTTTAAATTCTCCTTTACTTTGACTTACCGGCAGTTTTCCGGCAGTATCACTAATATAACTCGCTTACCGAATTAATTTTGCTTAAATATCCTAAGCTTTTTTCGGCAGTTCGAAACTGTAAAATTAAAATATCATGAAAAATTTTCATTTGCAAGAGGGGGTAAATGCCTAAGATAATTTACCCCTCACCAAGTAGAATATTATCAATCAGTCTTACTCCTGCTACTTTGCAGGCAATGAATACTCTTGTATTATCATCGGCAATTTTTACTTCTTCCAAGTCTTCCTGATCCATAAATTCAAGATATTCTAAATCGTGATGTTCATTCAAAAACTGATATGCCGTTTCTTTCAGCATCTCAACATCTTTTATACCCTTTTGGTAACAAGATTTTATATTATTTAAAATTTTATTCAAAACAAGTGCATGAACTTTATCTTCTTCACTCAAATATTTATTTCTGGAACTCAATGCCAAACCTGAATCTTCTCTTACTATAGGGCAAGGGATAATTTCTACAGGAATATTTAAATCTTTTACCATTTTCTTAATTATAATCAACTGCTGTGCATCTTTTTGCCCGAAGAAAGCACAATCAGGCTGAACTATATTAAATAATTTATTAACAACCGTACAAACACCGTCAAAATGCCCCACTCTTGACTTCCCGCACAATTTATTAACATAGAAAAACGGCGGAATTACATAAGTAAGAAAATCGTTTGTTCTCATCTGACCTTCGCCATACATCTCTGACGGACTTGGTGCAAAAACTATTGAAACACCGTTATCTTCACATAGTTTTGTATCCGCTTCAAGAGTTCTTGGGTATTTGTCTAAATCCTCACCGGCACAAAACTGAATCGGATTAACAAACACAGAAACTACAACCTTATCACACTTTTCAACAGCTTTTTTAATTAAACTCAAATGACCGTTATGCAAAGCACCCATTGTTGGCACCAAACCAACGGTTAACCCTTGCTTTTTCCACTCTTTTACCTGTTGTCTGACTTCATTTATTGTATGTAATAACATCTTTTTCTCCTTATGAATTTTCCCTTAAAATATACTCAAAATATTCTAACAATTTTTGATAATTATCCTCTTTGACCAAAACACCTCTGTATTTAGACGCATTCGGCACTCCTGAAATATAAAAAGGATAAAATTTTCTGAAAAATTTTATTGCAATTCTTTCACTTCGCAATTCAATTTCTTCTTTTAAATGCTGTTTCATTATCTCAATTTTTTCTTTCAAAGTTGGTGCCGGAATTTTTTCACCCGTATTAAGATAATGGTTAATTCTGTATAAAAGTGTAGGATCACCCAAAACACCTCTGCCAACAGCAACTCCGTCAGCATTACTTTTTTCAAGACATTCTATTGCCGAGTCAACCGATACAACATCACCATTTGCGAAAACCGGAACATCCACATTATCTTTTAAAACCTTTATCTTATCCCAATCAGCATGTCCTGAATACATCTGCGCTCTTGTTCTTGCATGAATTGTTATAAACTCTGCACCGGCTTCCTGCATTTTTTGCCCAAATTCAACATAATTCATTTCCTGCGCCGTATAACCAAGCCTGAACTTTACACTGACAGGCTTATCCGTACTTTCTTTTACCGCCTGAACTATATCATATGCAAGTTCAGGTTCACGCATTAAAGCTGAACCGTCATGCCCGCAAACCACTTTGCGAACAGGACAACCCATATTAATATCAATAATATCGGCTATTTCAGATAATCTTTTCGCAGCATCTGCCATCATAAAAGGTTTATGACCGCAAATTTGATATGATATAGGATGATGAGAATTATCAAGCATAAGAATTTCTGTTTGGTTTCTGTTTTGTGCAAGAAATTCCGAACTTATCATTTCAGTAGTCAAAAGACATTCCGGACAATAATGTCTTATCATACTTCTTAAAACATAATCCGTTATTCCTGCCATTGGGGCTAATGCTACTTTTGATTTTAATACTTCCAATACTCTGCTATTTTGTTGCGGTTGTGTTTGCTGCACTTTCTTTCAACTCCTGAGCTCTGGCTTTGGCATATTTTTTGTAATCATCATCTTCTACATCAGAATTTGCGTATATTTCATAATACTTTATTGCTTCTTTAGTATTTTTTAAAGCATCATAATTTGAAGCTATCATATATGGACATATTTTAAATTCTTTATTAATTGAATATGCCTTTTCAAAATCCTGAATTGCTTCCTTATGCTTTTCTTTTGAGTCATAAATCATACCTCTGTAATAATAAGCATGAGCACTCTTATCATCTTTTGAAATGTATGTATTTAATTCCTGCAAACTTTCATCATATTTATTGTTTTCATATTTGCTGATAGCATCATTTAATAAATTACCTCTGTCCATTTCGTCAATAGATTTTAAATACTCCATAGCCTGCGTATTATTTTTGTTAAATGCTATTGATTTACCAAGATAAGTTTTTGCATTTGCATAATCTTCTTTTTGACCATATAAAACGGCAATATAATAAGCAATATCAGAATCAAGAGGTTTTAACTCCAAAGCCTTTTTATAATATTCAATAGCTTTATCAATATCACCAAGTTCCTGATATGAAGATGCCGCACCTATCATTGTGTCAACAGTTGCAGGTGTAACAGAAAGGTATAAAGACGCAGCTTCTTTATATTTTTTATCGTTGTATAACTCGGCAGCATTCGAAATAACAGAGTCAGTTCTCATATTTCTGATATTTGCCAAATTTTTGGTAATTTCTTTATCGTCAGGGAATTTCTTTGATGCCTGATTCAAGATAGAAACTGCTTCATCATATTCTTTATTTTGCGCAGTGGCAAGAGCAAGGTTTACATAAATTTGAGGCTGAAGGCTTACCGGCGCAAGTTTAAGTGCCTCTTTATACAAATATATTGCGTCTTTTGTTTTATTTTCCTTATGAAGTTCAATTGCATAATCATAAATAATATCTTCAGGTTTATTTTCGGCATAATTTGTCTTTACATAATCCGCAAATTGAGGAACTGACATTGCTTTTTTAACAGTTTCAACCATCTGTATTTTTATTGTCTTATTTTCAGGATCAATATTTAAAACTTTTTTGTATCCTTCATGAGCCAATTTTTCATCACCAAGTTTTTCGTAACATTGTGCTCTGTATAAGTTAGCATTCACATTATCGGGATGAAGTATTAAAACAGATTCATAAGCTTTGATTGCAGTCCTGTAATCCCCTTTTTGCTGGTATAAAGTTCCGACATTTATTCTTGTATTTATATTTGACGGATCAAGAGTTTCAGCCTGCTTATAATATTTTAGGGCATCATCATATCTGCTTTCTTTTTGTAAAACAGCACCCATATTTGCATTAAAATTCGCATTATTCGGATTTTGATTTAATTTAGAAACAAATACCCTTTCAAGAGTATGCAATATTTCTTTTTCTTCAGGTTTTGCTTTACTTAATACGTAAGAATATTCTTTTAATGCCTGCTTATCATCGTTTGACTGATCAAGAGCTTTTGCATAAGTCAAGCGGAGTTTTAAATCGGAAGGAGCAACCGCTACCGCTCTTTTGTAATATTCGACAGCTTTTGGCTTATTACCAAGAGTATCCATTATATTTCCAATTTGTTCAAAACTTGCCTGCTGTAACTCTTTTTCCCCAAGAGCCTGCGTATATTCATAGGCAGCAGCTCCAAAATTTCCCTCTGCCTGCAATCTTTGAGCAGTTTTATAACTGTTTCTCGGACTTCTGTCATAACCTATTTCACTCAGACATCTTGAAAGATTGCTGATTACCTGAGAAATAGCCTGTGCTGAATTATTTATTGCATCCTGACTTGATGGATAATATTTCAGATAAAAAAGAGCATTTCTGTAGTCATTGGCAGCATTTTCCCAGTCTTTGTCATTATTTGCATAGCTTGCACCTCTTGCAAGATAGGCATTTACAAGACCAATTCTTGCGGATGTATCCATATAATTTATTCTCAATGCGCTTTTAAACTCTGAAATTGCACCGGAATACTGATATTGTGAAAGATAAGTCTGGGCAAGGTCAAAATGTTCTCTGAAATCTGCAAAAGCAACGCCGCTGCACAACAAACAACCTGCTAACAACATTCTGACTATAGCCAATTTATTCTTCATATTTGCTCCCTTCACCTAAAATATTTTATTACAATTTTTATTATATGTATATACACACAAGGTTAATTGTAACAATATTTAGGGTAGAATTTGCGTATTATACAGTTACCTCTTTTAAAGTTTCTATATATTTTACAGCATAAACAGCACCAATTGCACCGTCCGATGCGGCAGTAATAACCTGCCTTAACGGAGTATTACGAACATCACCGATTGCATACACCCCGTCAACAGAGGTTTTCATTGTTGCATCAGTTATAATAAAACCTCTTGAATCCTGTTCGATTTGACCGTTTATGTTTTCAACATTCGGGTTCATACCGATATACGGGAAGATTCCGTCTATTTTCAAATTAGAAAATTCACCGGTTTTTACATTTTTAAGAACAACATTTTCAACAGTATCCGTTCCGTTTATTTCTTCTACCACAGAATCCCACACAAATTCCATTTTTTCATTATTAAATGCTCTTTGCTGAATAATCTTGTCTGCTCTTAATTCATTTCTCCTGTGAATCAGATATACTTTTGACGTAAATTTTGTCAGATACATAGCTTCTTCAACCGCAGAATTTCCACCGCCGACAACAGCAACAACCTTATCCTGATAAAACGAACCATCACATACGGCACAGTAGCTTACCCCTCTGCCGACAAATTCTTGTTCACCTTTTACCCCTAATTTCATAGGGCTTGCACCGGTTGCAATTATTACGGTTTTTGCTTCAAATTCTGCTTCTTTTGTTTTTATAACTTTTGGATTTGATAATAAATCTACACTTTCAATTTCCTGCATAGGAAACTTTTGCACCCCAAACATATCGGCATGCTCTTCAAATTTTTCCATTAAATCAAATCCGCCGATTCTTTTCATTGCAGGATAATTTTCAAGCTCTAAATAATTTGACGGTTGACCGCCCAGCATACTGATATCTACAATTGCAGTAGAAACAGCACCGCGTGCTGCATATATTCCGGCACTAAACCCTGCCGGCCCGCCCCCTAATATGACGGTATCAAATTTGAATTTTTCCATTATTTATTTTCCCCTAAACTCTTTTATTCTATAATATTTCCGCCGCCTATTTTCTCCCCTGTTATATGATATTTGGCGGACTCTGTTTTAACTATTTTACCATCAACATAAGTCTTTAACATTATTTTATCTACACCCTCAAAACTATCTCCTTTTATACTGATTTCTACTCTGTCAACAAGTTCTTTATCTTTTTGTTTACCGTATTTTGTGAAAACTACATGCTTTTTATCCGCTTCACTTACGGTAATTTGTGCAGTTGCACCATTAAAGAGGTTACATAATGTTATGACGTCACCTGTGCGTGATAAGTTCCATATATCCAAACTTTTTTCTTTAAAAATTGTTGAATTGCTATTACTCATCTTTGAAACAACACGCCAAGTGCCATAAAAGTTATTCGGCACCATAGAAATTTCAGCCGTAAGCAATTTTGTTTCTTCGGCAAATGCAACATTTGTGCCGAATCCCGATAACAATATAAAAAATAATAAAATAATTCTCTTCATCATAATAATTATTTAATAATACAAATAATTATGTCAAGCTACGAAATCATCATTTTTTCCTGAAGAGATTTTGCAGATTCTTCGTAACCCACCCTGCCCATAAGTGCGTAGGTATAATTTCTTGCAAGTTCCACAGACGGCTGATCAAACGGGTCAATCTCATATAAAGCCCCCGCTATTGCAGTCTGAACTTCAAGCATATATAATAACTGTGCAACATGATAGCCATCAATTTTCGGCAAAGTAATTGTTACGCTTGGTCTTGAAAAATCACACAACGCAGCCTTTGTAGAATCTGCTTCAGCATTCATCAAATCATTCATGGTCTTTCCGCCAAGATAACCAATTCCCGTATATTCAAAAATCTTTGGTATATTCAATTCGCAATCATACTTTTCTACACGGATGAAATTAACCAACTTATTATTCGGCCCTTCATTAAAAAGCTGCGCCAAAGAGTGCTGATCTGTTGCACCTAAAGCCTTTAGAGGAGTAGCTCCTATATTCATTTGTATATTATCAGCATATTTTTTCTTACCCAAGGATTCCGCCCACAACTGAACAAACCAATCACCGACATATTTCAGCCTGCTTGAATAAGGCATTATCACAGCAATATTTTTACCGAGTTTTGTATCCATCAAATAGTGAACCAAAGCATTTTGCGCTGCAATATTTTGGGAAATATCAGGATTTTTCAGCGCAACATCCATATCTTTTACCCCTGCAGTAATTTCATCTATATCAATTCCCACAAGTGCAAAAGGAAGCAAGCCAACGGCAGAAAATACAGAATAACGACCGCCGACATCATCGGGAACAACAAAAGTTTTATACCCTTCCTGTTCTGCTATCTGACGCAAAATCCCCGTTCTTTTATCGGTTGTTGCAACTATATTTTTTCTGTAATCATCTCCGAGTTCTTCTTCAAGACGATTTTTCAAAATCATAAACTGAGCCATTGTTTCAGCCGTATCACCGGATTTGGTAATAACATTAACAAGCGTCTTTTTTAAATCCAAAATATCCAAAAGAGCATTCATTTCATCAGGATCAACATTATCCAAAAAGAAAATTTTCGGATAACCGTTTCTTTGTTCTTCGGAAAGTAAATTCCAATACGGTCTTAACAGAGCATGCGTAACTGCAATTCCCCCAAGAGCCGAACCGCCAATGCCAAGAACAAGCACATTTTCAAATCTGTTTTCAACCAAAGCTGCATACTCTTTAACATACCAGGCAGTTTCTTCGCTATATCCAAGATTCATCCACTGAAGTCCCTGACCTGCTTTATTTTTTCTTTTATTTAAATCCTCGATTATTTGGGCAATCTTTTCTGAATACGCTCCAAACTCCTCGGATATATTCAATCCGTTTTCAGGCCCGACAGCACTATAATCAGCTTTTCTTAGGTCTAATTTTATCATCAATCCCTACTCTCTTATCTTATTGTATATAATAAAATAAAAAAAACAAGAATTTTTATTCATAATAAGTTATTGCTGTAGCACAAGCATATGTTTTGGCATGAGAAAGAGATATTTTAACCTTTAGTTTCGGATATTTTTTTATGAGTGCATAAGGCGAACCGTCACTATTATTTAAAATTTCTATATCAGAATAATAAACATCACGTATTTTATGAGAAGACAATGCCTTGACTACTGCTTCTTTTGCGCAAAATCTTGCACAAAGACTGAAATGAGGCAACCCTTTTGAAAAACAATATTCAAGTTCATTCGGAGTAAAAATCTTCTCCAAAAAATGTTTGTCCTTTTCGGGATTTTTACCTTCAAATCTTTTTATTTCTTCTATATCGGTTCCTACAGAAAAATTTTCAAAATTCATAAATAAATCCTAAGTTTCTGACTTTTATAAAGCACATTTATATTATCACGAAACAATTTATTTATACAAGTTAGTGCGGGATTATTGCAACTCCGCCTCTAAAAAGATTTTTGAAAAATGATTTTGAACCATCCATATTATAATATGTTGTTTCAGGATTAGAATCTTTTTGTTGTTCAACAACGCATTTTCTGTTACCGGAAACTATATGGAATTTTGTTATTACAGTTTTATCAGTATCACTCTGACATACATCAAGTTCACCTTTTGAATTTAAGCCAAACTGAACAGATGTGTCATTCTTCGGATTTATAAAAACAAATTTTACATCATTTGGAGATTTTTTACTCTCCAAAAGACCTTTAAAGTGTACTATCTGAAATACAGGCTTGCCATCCTGCTTAACAAGATCTGTCACATCACCGTTTAGGAAATTCTTAACAGGTTGTATTGGTTCAGATTTCCAAAATTCATATAACAACCCTCTGAAACCTCTTTGGCTATATATACTGAACACATCATAAGATTTTAATGTTTTTTCAAATTTTAGAACATCACCGAAAGAAGTAATCAGCTCACGAAAATTCTTTTCTGCTTCCGAATCGTTTTTGTAAACAAATTTAACAGCTTGTTTTATAGCATTATCATAATTTTTTACACTCGGCTGTAAACCGCCGAATGTTATATTTTTTTGTTGTGAAACATTATTTTGTCTGCCGGATAATTTATTAACATATAACGGCTGACTATAGCTAATTTTAGAAACTTCCATGTAAATACCTCATACCAATAAATACTTGTGTTGAAAGTATTAAAACATAAACAATATTTTTTTTGCGTTTTTAATTATATTGATTTAAAAAATTGCAATAATCATCACATATGCTATAATAATAACGCATTTTACCGCACAATTTGTAACACATCTAAAATTTGGAGAGCATTATGAAAAAACTATTTATGGTTATTTTAATATTACTGGGTCTTGCACAAATAACAATCGCTTCAGAAATTTCTTATGACAAAAGCGATTTTGTACCTGTTTACACCGTAATAGATGATGCAGGTTATGATATAAGATATTATTCGCCAAACAATTTTACGGGAAACAAAATTAACGGTTATAAAGCACCGATTGCATACTTAACAAAAGAAAGTGCAAAAGCATTATCAATTGCAGCAGAAGATTTAAGAAAACAAGGCTACAGGCTCTTTATATGGGATACATACAGACCTCAAAAGGCTGTTGATAATTTTGTTGAATGGATTAATAATCCTAACGATCCGGGAGATAAATCATTTTATCCTGATTTGAAAAAATCCGATTTACTTGAAGGCTTGTATATTATGGAAAAATCCGGTCATTCAAGAGGGTCAACGGTTGACCTGACCATAATTAAAAAAGACGGTTCTTTTGTTGATATGGGCGGAACATTTGATTTGTTTTCAGAAATTTCCCATCCTGACTACAAAAAACTTACAAAACAGCAAAAGAAAAACAGAAAAATTTTGCATGACGCTATGATTAAAGCCGGTTTTAAAGGACTTGAATCAGAATGGTGGCATTTCACTCTGGAAAACGAGCCATATCCTGATACTTATTTTGATTTTGATATTGAATAAAACAATAAGCCAAATCGGGTTATTTCTTGTGTATCATTTTTGTCTGTGATACAATACGCTCGGCTTTTTAATTTATTGACAGAGAGTTTTTATGAAAAAACGTACAATATTATCAATAATTATAACTATTGCGGTAATAATTGCCGCGCATCAATATTGGATAATATTTGACCCCATACATGTAAGCTTTGATATAAAGGGCAAAGGTGCATGTAATATAAAAGTTGTTTTGAACAAACAAGATAATAATGATTTTGAAAAGCCAAAAATGAAAATAAGGAAATTGATTTAGATAAAAATACCCATGCAAATTTGGATATTAAGATGTCAAATTTTCCCAAAAGAGTCAGATTTGTTATAACTGATATAGAATCGGAAAATGATATTTTATTGGGAAATATAAAAGTTGGCAAATATAAACTAAAAGATTTGAAAAAATTTGAAGTCAGTAATGCAGACTCATTTGTTAAAAATGATAACCTGATAATAAAGCCCAAATTAAACACCAATGTTACCATTACTTATCCTGAAACATTAAATATCAGACCGGGTATAAATTTTGATTTCTACGTCTTTATTATAATTTTGATTTTAACATATTTACTGGCATATAAATTATCTGATTATGTCGCAGATTTCAAAACAGTCCACGAAAAATCCAGAATAGAGATAATTTTTCTGACTATATTTTTTATAGTTTTATTCATACCTATAAGTAATATTAATACACAGGAAATATCGCAAAAAGAAAATAGAACTCTTGCAAAATGGAAACCTGTAATAAATGAAAACGGGGAAATTAATTTTAATTTCGGCAAAGATTTTAATGAATGGTTTAATGACAGATTTTTCTTACGAAATTTTTATATAGATCAATATTATAATTTTAAATCGCATTTTACAAAGTACTATTATGAAAATAACGACATCATATACAATAAACAAGCGGATTTTTCTTATCATAAAGGATTTAATTCAATCAACAGATACTTAAGAAAAGATTTATTATCAGAAAAAGAACTAAATAAAGTACATCAAAACATTTATAATTTAAAAAAATATTGTGACAGCAATAATGTAAAATTATACATTGCATTATCAAATGACAAAGAAAGCATATATCCCGAATATTATCCGAATTATTACAGACCGAACAACAATATATCAAGACTTGAGCAAATTAAAAATGATTTAAAAACTATCAAAGGTCTTAATATAATATCGCAATATGAAAATTTGGCAAAAATTAAAGATAAGCATATGGTATTCTTACCATACGATACACATCTTGATGCATTAGGCTCAAAAATTGAATACGACACAATAATAAATGAAATCAAAAAATCGTATCCGAATATAAAACCTGTTAACAGTTCTGAAATTGAAACAATTCAAACAGAACAATTATCAGATTCTGTCCCGCCTGAAAAATATATAAATGAAAAATATAAATATGCCGATGCAATTAAATTATTGAATCCTGCGTCAAAACTTAATAAGTACGTGCAATTTGAAACAAAATCATATTTTCTTAATGAATACATAAATAACAATGTTGATAATAATTTGAAAGTTGTAATAATCGGCGACAGTTTTCACGCAAAATACTTACATCTGTTAGCAGAGAATTTTCATACAGTCAAATCTCTATTTGTAGGTTTTGGATACGATTTTGTTATAGATAAATATACCAAAGATTTTTTGTTTGGCGAAAAACCTGATATTTTGATTATAGAAAGTGCTGAACGATTTTTACAAAGATTTTTAAATATGGATACATTCTTTAATATATATGATAAAAAATATGGGAGATTATAATGCTATTTAGTTCAATGACATTTATATATGTATTTTTACCGATAGTTCTTTTATTGTATCTGGTAACAAAAAAAGAATTACACAATCCTATACTTTTGCTTGCAAGCATAATTTTCTACGCCTGGGGCGAGCCAAAATATCTGGCAATAATGCTTTTAACAATACTTATTAATTACTTTGGAGCAATAGGAATTCAAAAATATAATAAGCATAAAAAATTGGTTTTGGTTTCCACAATACTGGCAAACTTAGGTTTCTTAATATACTTTAAATATTTCAATTTCCTTATAAATAATTGCAACAATTTATTCCATTCAAATATTCACGCACTGGATATAATTATGCCGATAGGCATTTCTTTTTATACATTTCAGGCATTATCTTATGTTATTGATGTATATAGGGGAGAATGTAAAGAGCAAAAGGATATATACAAATTGGCATTGTATATTTGTTTATTCCCGCAGTTAATAGCAGGGCCTATCGTAAAATACCACGATGTTGCAGAACAAATCGATTCAAGAGAAGTTAATTTCGACAAAGTAAATCTCGGCGTAAAAAGATTTATTATCGGATTGTCAAAGAAAGTTTTAATAGCCAATACTATGGGCGCAATAGCAGATAAGATATTTATTCAGGATCCGCATAATTTTTCACATGCAATAGCATGGCTTGGTTCTGTGGCTTATACCTTTCAACTTTATTTTGATTTTAGCGGATATTCGGATATGGCAATTGGTTTGGGCTTAATATTCGGGTTTAAATTTATGGAAAACTTTAATTATCCGTATATTTCAAAATCAATTACAGAGTTTTGGAGAAGATGGCATATTTCACTTTCAACATGGTTTAAACAATATGTTTATATTTCACTTGGCGGTAACAGAGCCGGGAAATTAAAAACTTTAAGAAATTTAGGTATTGTATTTTTATTAACAGGTATATGGCATGGAGCTGAGTGGACTTTTGTCGTTTGGGGTATATGGCACGGATTTTTCATTATATTAGAAAAAATATTTAATATAAAAGAATTTGAGAACAAACCTCATTCTTGGTATGTAAACTTTTTACGCCATATTTATTGTGTATTCATATTTGTCATAGGCTGGGTAATATTCAGGGCAGATAATTTGAAATACGCATATGATTATTTGATGAATATGTTTGGTGTACTGCAGTTAAATACAAATGAATTTTTATACACAACAGGTTACTATATTGACAGAATAGAAATTATTACCTTTATTGCTGCAGTATTATGCAGCGTTCCGCTGTTTAAAAATATGATTTATGTTGAAAATAAAGTTGCAAAAAGCTGTATTAATATATGGTTGTTAATATTATTCTTTTTGTCAACAATAACAATCGCAAGCAGTACATACAATCCATTTATTTATTTTAGATTTTAGAATGGTTTTGCAAATATTATGGCAGGCATTTCCCTGCCGCCAAGCTGACAGAATAGATTGTCTTGCTGCGCTCGCAATAAACGGCGTTCCGGATTTTGCTTTTAGTGGCTTTCAGACTATCTTAATTATAGGTCGGGTTTTAACCCGACAAAAACCTTATTAATTATTCTAAATCTAACTCTAAAATTTTGTATTTATCCTCAAAATTACACCAATTTATATCATATAATTTGTTATTTACATATTTCATAAATGATGAATATTCCCAATCCTTTGGTGCAATCTTATAATGTTTCATTGGATTATAATGAATATAATCAATGTGTTTATTTAAATCATTTTCATCCAAAATAATATGAGCCCAATATCTGCTCTGCCAAACACCTTTTTCTTTTTTATATTTTTTACCTTCTGTCAAATCTGAATTATCAATATTAATATTACGAGAAAAATATGTTTTAAAGTATTTAATAATATTTGGATAATCATTGATATTTTCCGGTTGTAAAATAAAATGAATATGATCTTTTAAAATTGCAATAGCTTCAATTTTAAAAGAAATTTTTGTTTTTGTATATTTCAAAGAATGTTTTATTAAATCAATATAATCTAAAAGGAAATCTTTTCGATTATATGTAACAATTGTTATAAAAACCATAGAATTCGGTATAAAAAATCGCTTATAATTCATGCTTTTATTATACAATAAGTTTTTGTTCATACGCTATTTATGTAACAATCGTTTTTGTCGGGTTAAAACCCGACCTATAAGCTATAAGCTGTATCGGATTTTGCTGTGCTTCGGGCAAGTAGTTTACTTCACTTCGTTGCCGTAAACAATTGCCCTCGCATCTTACGGGTTCGCTCGCTTACGCTCGACTCCACACCTACGCAAAATCCTCCGAACTCCCAAACGAAGTTTCTCGTCCTTGTGGACAAATTAAAAAGAGATAGGATAAACCTATCTCTTTTTAATTACGCCCGAAGAGATTCGAACTCCCGACCTTTTGGTTCGTAGCCAAACGCTCTATCCAGCTGAGCTACGGGCGCATATATTATTCAATTGTTGTGATAACGACTCCGCTCGGAAACCTGCTTGGTTTGTTATTCAACAACCCAACCCGTTTCCTCGACTCCACCTCGCGAACGCTGTTCGCTTCGGCTTGTCTCACTGCTCGCCGCAGGGCAGCTGAGCTACGGGCGCATATATTATTATCACACACCTATAATATACAAAACACAATCTCTTTTCAAGTCATATTTTTATTTTGAATTTTTATTACAGATTGAAGCTTACAACTTGTGCATTACAAGTGCGTATATATCGTTAAATACAATTAATATCATCAGAATTATAAGTAATAAGAAGAAAATATTACTTATTTTGTCTATAGTTTCCTGATTTAATGGTTTACCTCTCAATTTTTCAATCAACAAAAACATAAAATGTCCGCCATCCAATGCAGGAATTGGCAGAAAATTCACAAGTGCAAGATCAAGCGAAATCATTGCAGTCAAAAGCAATCCAGAAAATATTCCGCTGTTTTGAATAACATCTCCGCCGATTTTTGCTATAACAACTATGCCATGTAACTCTTTTACAGGAATTTTTCCGGTAAATAACTGCCACAAACCGTAAACCAGCATATATGACTGTTCCCAAAGATATGATAAACTGCCTTTTATTATATCAGCAGGATTTTTGGTCTTTATGAGCTCCTGTCTTGCTTCCATTTCAATACCCATTAAACCTTTTTTATTAGGATAAATCGGCTTTAAATCAATCTCTTTGCCATCCCTCAATACTGTTAGATTAACAGGTTTTAATCCGTCTGACAGTGCATTGGCAACATCTTTGAGAGTAATATTACCCTCTGAAATATAACTATTGTCTTCGGCCTTTATATTATCTCTTATTTTAGCCTGCTCACCTGAAACAGATATTTCTTCATTTTTGTATATAGTATAACCCTTTAATGCTTCTTTACCGATAGTTATAGCAGGTTCATCCTGCTTTTGAGGTAATTTAATTACGGTTTTTGCAGGTATAACTTCTTCAACCGGCAAATCCGGGTTTAACTGTTTCAACTTTTCAAGGTTTTGCTGAGCAAAATCAGAATTTATTTTACCGTCATTTTCGGCACTGTTTTTGGCAAACAACGTAATTGCGTATGTATTGGTAATATCAGAACCGTTGATTTTTAAAATTCTGTCACCTTTTTGTAATCCGCTATTCCATATAGATGCGGTTTTTGAAGCAACTATATTATTTACAAATATTTTATAATTTCCTGACGGTAATTTTCCCCAAACAGCAGCCGTAAACATTACAAGAAGAATTGCAATAATTATATTAGCAACCACTCCGGCACTTATAACAATCATTCTTTTCCACACAGGGTAATTTATAAATTTATCTTCTTCCGGAATTTGTATGCCTGAATCTTTTTCGTCATCAGGAAAACCTACATAACCACCCAAAAGGCAAGCATGCACAAGGACTTCAACATCACCGATTTTTTTACTCCACAAAGTAGGACCAATAGGTAAACCAAAACCGAATTTACTTACTTTAAACCCCAGTGCTTTGGCACATAGAAAATGACCTGCCTCATGCACCAATATTAAAAAACTGAGTAATAAAATCATTATGATTATTGACATTAAATCTCTCCTTTTGAAACGAGTAGGGAAATACCGGAAAAAGTTCATTTTGATATTTGATTTTATTATTTTATAAAATTTTATTTATTCTGCTTGAACTTATTTTGTAAAGAACTTATTCCTCTATTTCCTTAATCCCTTGTTTTCTTTTTATTTAAACTGCTGTGAAAATCTTACATCATTGTTGAAAAATAATCTGATATCATCCACCGCATATTTAAGCATCGCAAGTCGCTCTACACCCATACCAAAAGCAAAACCTGAATATACATCAGGATCAATCCCAACACCTTTCAATACATTAGGGTCAACCATGCCTGCACCAAGAATTTCAAGCCAGCCTGTACCGGAACAGGTACGACAGCCTTTTCCCTGACACATAATGCACTGAACATCTATTTCGGCAGACGGTTCTGTAAACGGGAAGAAACTGCTGCGAAATCTTGTCGGTCTGCTTTCTCCGAAATAAATTCTTATAAATTCGTTTAAAACACCTTTTAAATCACCAAAAGTAATACCCTTATCAACATATAAGCCTTCTATTTGGTGAAAGAAATTATTTTTTCTTGAATTAATATTTTCATTTCTGTAAACTCTGCCCGGTGCAACTATTCTTACAGGCGGTTTTTTAATTTCCATTGCGTGAATTTGAGCACCTGAAGTCTGGCTTCTTAACACGACATTCGGTGCAATATTAGTGAAAAATGTATCCTGAACATCACGAGCAGGGTGATCTTTCGGGACATTAAGCATATCAAAATTGTAATACTCTGTTTCAACTTCCGGTGCAAGTTCATCTGTTATCACACTAAAGCCAAGACTTTGGAAAATAGAACAAATTTCTTCGGTCGTAGAAGTTAGAAGATGCGCGTGTCCTTTAGGAATAAATTGTCCCGGCATTGTAACATCTATACGCTCTTTTTGTAATTTTTCATTCAATTCTTTTTCATAAAAAAGCTTGAATTTATCTGATATTGATTGTTCAAGTTTTTGAGTTATCTCATTAGCAAGGGAACCAACAATCTTTTTATCCTCTATTGATAAGTCTTTTAAACCCTTTTTTATTTCATTAAATTCACCCTTACGGCTCAGATATTTATTTTTGATTTCTTCCAAATCCTTTACACTTGCTGCATTTTCTATATCAGCTGCCGCATTTGAATAAATTTTTTCCAATTGTTCTTTCATATTTATTTCCTTTTTATAAGATTTTACATATTATTTATTTCATTGAATTTTTTTTCAAATTTAATTGTTGTTTTTCCGCCGTGCCCGCTATATACAACGGTTTCTTCCGGCATATTAAATAATATTTCTTTTACACTGTGCTTTATTGCATCAAAATCGCCGCCTAAAAAATCCGTTCTGCCGACACTTCCATGAAACATTGTATCACCTGAAAATAATATTCCGTCATTTGTCAGATAACACATACCACCTTCGGTATGTCCGGGAGTATTTATTGCTTTTAGTTCAATATCTCCGATTTTAAATACATCCCCGTCTTTGACGGTTTTATTAACACTTGTAACCTCAGGAATCCTTATTCCTCCAAGCATCATAGTCATTTCAGGAGCATATTTTATTTGTTTTAAATCATCCTCATGAACATATATATCACATCCAAAGGCTTCCTTAAATTTATTACAACCCAAAATATGATCAAAATGTCCATGAGTTAAAAGAATCATTTTCAGATTTACATTCAGTTTATTGATTTCTTCTATATAATCATCATCGGGACTTGAGCAATCTATAAGTATTGCATCATTGGAACTTTCATCTATCAAAAGATAATTATTAGCATCAATAGGTCCTTTTATAAAAGTTTTTAAAATCATTTTAATTCAGACCTCTTACAAGTTTGAATATCTTATTGCAAATATCAAATAATTCTTCGGCTTTATCAAGAGCAATCATATTAGCACCGTCACAAAGCGCTTTATCCGGTTCCGGATGAATTTCAAAAAACAGAACATCTGCCCCCGCGGCCATCGCTGATTTTGCAAGGGTCGGAACAAATCTTCTGTCTCCGCCAGAACTTGTACCGTTTGCACCCGGAAGCTGAACGCTGTGAGTTGCATCAAACACAACAGGGTAGCCAAATTCATTCATAATCGGTATTCCGCGAAAATCCACAACCAAATTGTTATACCCAAAAGTAGTTCCTCTGTCTGTAACAAGAATATTCTTATTGCCGGACTCCTCTACTTTTTTGATTAGCGATTTCATTTGTTCCGGTGCAAGAAATTGACCTTTTTTAATGTTTATAATTTTTCCTGTCTTTCCTGCTTCTACAAGCAAATCTGTCTGCCTGCACAAAAAAGCAGGTATTTGAATAATATCAGCAACTTCTGCTACAGCACCAGCCTGATCGGGTGTATGAATATCCGTTACTATAGGCACATCATATTTTTTCTTAACAGAAGCAAGCATCTGCAAACCCTTTTTCATCCCCGGCCCTCTGTATGAATCCAAAGATGAACGATTTGCCTTATCAAAAGATGATTTAAAAACAAAATTTATCCCAAGCTTTTGAGTTATTTCTTTTAAACCTTGAGCAGTTTTATCAAGAATTTCCTGATTTTCAATTGCACATGGTCCTGCGAGAATTGTTAATTTATCCCCGCCTATTTCAAAATCCCTTAATTTAATCTTGTGTTTACTCATACAAAAATTATATAAAAAAACAACTTTAATTACAAGATTATAAAATTTTGGCAAAAAAATTTTTGTTTGTATTTTATGATAAAAAAAGGGAACATAAGCATGAAAATTATACAAACAAATGACAACAAAAGTTATCAAACCCCATCGAAAAAGAAATCTGCGGCGGCAATATATACGGGTACTCTGGTACAAAGTGCAGCAATTGCACCGGTTTCATTACTTATGTCAGACAAAATTATTGACTCAATGTGGCGTATCAATGATTCCGCAGATAAAAATATCCTCAATAAAGCAATTACTGATGCTTTTCAAAAAAGTGATTTATCAAAAAAAGGATTAAAATTAACAGTATATAATCCTAAAGAACAATTAAGCTATAACGATATTATTCTGAATTATTTAGCCGAACTTCAGCAAAAAGAACCTAAAGAAATATTGAAAAAACCGGGAAAAATTATAAATGATCTAATGATAAAACTTATAGAACAAGGTTATAATGCAGCCTTTGACAATAAGACAAATACCATTAATATAAATACAAACAAAATGGGAACAGCATTTTTCCATGAATTAGGTCATGCAATCAATTTCAATAATAGTGCTTTCTGGAAAAGTATGCAAAAAATTAGAATGCCATTTGCACTCACAAGTACGCTATTACCTATTGTTGCAATTGCAAAACGCAAAAAAGCTCCTCAGGAAGAACCAAAAAATATTATAGATAAAACAACTGACTTTGTTAAAAACAATGTCGGAAAACTTACATTTATATCTATGGTTCCAATTATCGCCGAAGAACTTAAAGCAACACAAAGAGGAAATAAAATAGCTAAAACCCTTTTAAGCCCTGAATTATATAAAAAAGTTGTAAATTCAAACAAAATTGGTGCAGCATCATACATTGCAACAGCTCTGTCAATGGGTTTTGGCGCATATCTTGGCAATTTGGTTCGTGATAAAATTGCAAAACCTGCAGAAATTAAAAAATAAGTAATTATACATAAAAAAAGACGGGGTATAAATTATGCCCCGTCTTATATTATGCCGGAAAAATTTTAATTATTCCTTTGTATATTCAGCATCAATTACATCGTCATCATTGTTTGAAGAAGATGCGTTTTCACCTGAAGCATTTTCTGAACTTGCACTCTGAGCATTAGCACCGTCTTTTTGAACTGCTTCGTATGCTTTTTGAGATACTGAATAAATTGTCTGTTGTAAATCCTCTGACAATTTTTTAAGTTCGTCAGATGATTTATTTTCATCAAGAGCTTTTTGAAGTGCTGATTTTTGTTCTTCGAGTTTAGATTTATCAGCTTCATCAATTTTACCTTCAAAATCTTTCATAGCTCTTTCTACTGAAGCTATTAAGCTTGAAGCATTATTTTTAATTTCAGCTTCTTCTTTTTTCTTCTTATCATCTGCAGCATTAGCTTCAGCTTCCTTAACCATTCTGTCAATATCTTGTTCAGAAAGATTAGAAGAATTTGTAATTGTGATTTTTTGTTCCTTGTTAGTTGCTTTATCCTTTGCAGATACATTTACAATACCGTTAGCATCAATATCAAAAGTAACTTCGATTTGAGGAACACCACGCATTGCAGGTGCAATACCTTCTAATCTGAACATACCCAATGATTTGTTATCTTTTGCCATTGGTCTTTCACCCTGCAAAACCTGAATATCTACAGCTGTCTGATTATTTTCGGCAGTTGAAAATACCTGTGATTTTGAAACAGGAATTGTAGTGTTTCTTGGAACTAACGGAGTCATAACTCCACCCAATGTTTCAATACCCAAGGTCAACGGAGTTACATCAAGTAATACGATATCTTTAACTTCACCTGCCAAAACACCTGCCTGAACTGCCGCACCTACTGCAACTACTTCATCAGGATTTACAGATTGATTTGGTTCTTTACCTGTATAATCTTTAACTAATTTTTGAACTGCAGGGATTCTTGAAGAACCACCAACCAATACAACTTCATCAATTTCTGATTTTGAAATGCCTGCATCTGAAATTGCTTTTTCAACAGGCGCTTTGCATCTTTCTAATAAGTCGTATGACAATTCTTCAAATTTTGCTCTTGTCAGGTTAAGATCTAAGTGTTTAGGTCCATTGGCATCAGCTGTGATAAACGGCAAATTGATATTTGTTTCAAATACTGAAGATAATTCGCATTTAGCCTTTTCAGCAGCTTCCTTTACACGCTGCATAGCCTGTTTATCACCGGATAAATCGATTCCTTCCTGTGCTTTAAATTCTGCACAAATCCAATCCATAACTTTTTGGTCAAAATCGTCACCACCTAAGTGAGTATCACCTGATGTTGATAATACTTCGTGGACACCATCACCAATTTCAAGAATAGAAACATCAAATGTACCACCACCTAAGTCAAATACCAAAACTTTTTCAGCTTTTTCTTTTTCAAGACCATAAGCCAAAGCAGCTGCAGTTGGTTCGTTTACGATACGAAGTACATCTAAACCTGCAATTTTACCTGCATCTTTTGTTGCCTGACGTTGTGCATCATTAAAATATGCAGGAACAGTAATTACTGCAGATGTAACCTTTTCTCCCAAATAATTAGAAGCATCATCTGCTAATTTTCTTAAAATCATTGATGAAATTTCTTGCGGAGTATAATCTTTACCATCAATATTTACTTTATAATTGTCACCCATATGACGTTTGATAGATGCAATAGTCTTATCAGGGTTAACAATAGCCTGACGTTTTGCCAATTGACCTACCAATCTTTCACCTGTTTTTGAAAAACCTACGATAGAAGGAGTTGTACGAGATCCTTCTGCATTTGCTATAACGGTTGGTTTACCACCTTCCATAACTGCGACTACGGAATTTGTTGTTCCCAAGTCAATACCAATTGTTTTTGCCATAATTTTATTCTCCTTTTTTTAATACTATTCTCTATAATTAAGTTATAACACCCTTTTTTCAAATCCTTAAAAAAATAAACAAAAAATTAACAATTCACCTTATTTGTCATGTCAATATGTCCATAACAAATATTATTGCAGACATACATTTTGATGATGTTAATTGAGTTAATAACATGGTATAATGCAATAGCAATGTTTAAAATTAATGAAGATGAAATTCCTTATCCTTATGAACGGTACAGGCAGAAAATAAAAGATGATTTAAGCTTTTCTGTCACAGGTCTGACTGCATTTTTAAGAATATTTCTGTTATCAAAAATAAATACTTATGCAAAAAAGAAAATATTATTTATTACCTCTACAGAAGAAAGTGCCGTCAAGTACCAAAGTGACATAAAAACAATTTTTGACCTTGATTCAGAAATTATGCCGTTTCAGGATGTATCAATGTATGAAGCCGTTTCTCCGAATCTGTATGATTATGCAAAACAAATAGAAATTCTGCGCCAAAAACCCAATATTGTTATTTGTCCTGTAAAAGCATTACTTGAAAAATTCCCTAACGAAGATTTTTTCAAAAAAAACTCTTTCAAAATAAAAATAGGGGACACAATAGACCTTGCTAAACTCTCCAGAAAACTTGTCGATCTTGGGTATAAAAAAGAAACCATGGTAAATGATGTCTGCGAGTTCAGTATAAGAGGAGATATTGCCGATATCTATTCATTAAATAAAAATCCTGTCAGAATAGAGTTGTGGGGAGACGAGGTTGTTGATATCAGATACTTTAACAATGAAACTCAAAAATCAGTCGAAAAAACAAAAGAAACAACTATAACCCCTGTTTATAAATTCATTACCGCAGGGCAAGAAGATGTTGTAAAACAACTTCAGGAAAACAATGAAGACGAAATTACAGAAGATAATTATTTTGAAGGTATTGAAATATACCAAAATTACTTTAATAAAAATCTCGTAGGAATTTTGGATTATCTGAAAGATTACACTATTGTTCTTGACGAATCAACAGAAATTTTTTCAAAATATGAAATGCTTGATGAAGACTGCAATAAACGTCTTGCAGAGAATATAAAAAATAATCTTATAAAATCTATAGAGGGTAAAAATCATTTTTCTTATGAAGAATTTATCAGGCAGATTTCTTATTTTCAAAAAATTGGATTTAATAATTTCATTGACGGCGAAATGCTTGATTTAATAGAATTTAATGCTCAGCCATTGCGAAATTTTGAAGCAAATATTGAAGAATTATCAAATTATATAAAAAATCATAAAGATTACAAAACAATTATTGCAACGGATTACCCTGACAGAGTAAAAGAAATTTTGTCGCAAAAAGATATTTACAATATTGAATACTCTGACAGTATCATTTGCGGCGGCTGTATTCTTGAAGATTTTAAAACAATATTGATAACCGACAGGGAAATGTTTAATAAACGTCCTAAAAAAGTTACAAGTTCAAAAAAATCTTCCTATAAAGAAAAAGCTGAATTTATTGAAAACATAAATGACATAAAACCCGGAGAATTTGTCGTTCATACAATTCATGGTCTTGGAATTTATAAAGGACTTTCAAAACAGGAAATAGACGGACAATTAAAAGATTATTTGACAATCGAATACGCAAATAAAGATAAATTACACATACCGGCAGAACAGATAAATCTGCTTTGCCGATACAGAGGCTCCGGCAGCAGTCTGCCTAAATTATCCAAAATGGGCGGCAGAGATTGGGAAAACACCAAAACTAAAGTCAAGAAAGCTGTTGAAACAGTTGCTTACGATTTATTAAGACTGTATGCAAGAAGAAAAATGCAGCAGGGAATAGCATTTTTGCCTGATAACGCATGGCAGGTTGAAATGGAAGAAGCTTTTGAATATATAGAAACTCCGGACCAACTCAAATCAATAAATGAAGTAAAACAGGATATGGAAAATTCTCAACCTATGGACAGGTTGATATGCGGGGATGTAGGTTTTGGCAAAACAGAAGTTGCAATGCGTGCTATATTTAAAGCCGTAACCTCAGGTAAACAAGCAGCCGTGATTGTTCCGACAACAATTTTAGCACTCCAGCACTTTCAGACAATGAATGAAAGATTTAAACCTTTTGGAGTAAAAGTTGAATTATTGTCACGTTTCCGAAGCCCAAAGGAACAAAAAGAAACAATAAAACATCTTGCAACAGGAGAATGTGATGTTGTTGTCGGTACACACAGACTTTTACAAGACGGTATAGTTTTTAAGGATTTGGGTATGCTTGTTATTGATGAAGAACATAGATTTGGTGTCCGCCACAAAGAAAAATTAAAACAGCTGCGCGAAAATATTGATATTCTGTCAATGTCTGCAACCCCTATACCCCGAACTCTTTATATGTCATTATCAGGAATAAAAGATATTTCGTTAATCAACACTCCGCCTAAAAATCGTCTTCCGATAAAAACATATGTCGGAGAATGGAATGAACAAATGGTAAAAAATGCCATAAACCATGAAATAGACAGAGAAGGGCAGGTATTTTATCTTTATAACAGAGTAGAAACCATACTTGAGATGAAAACACTTCTTCAAAGAATTGTTCCTAATGCCAGAATTGCTGTCGGACATGGGCAAATGGATGAAAAACAGCTTGAAGAAGTAATAGTTGATTTTGAGAATCATGAATACGATATACTGCTTGCAACTACCATTATTGAAAACGGTATAGACATACCGAATGCAAATACAATTATTATTCACGATTCAGACAGGTTTGGTCTGGCACAGCTTTATCAGTTAAGAGGACGTGTCGGCAGGTGCGAAAAACAGGCATATTGCTATTGTTTTTATTCAAAAAGAAAAGAGCTTACAAAAGATGCCTCCGACAGATTAAAAGCAATAAAAGAATTTACAACCCTCGGAAGCGGATACCAGATTGCAATGCGTGATGTTGAAATAAGAGGAGTCGGAAATATTTTAGGCACAAAACAGCACGGTCACATGGTGAATGTCGGATTTGACACATACTGTGATTTACTTGAAGAAACCGTTAGAGAACTTCAGGGAGAAAAAATAGATAAAATTAACCCGACAATAGTTGATATAAATGTTACGGCATACATTCCTGATGAGTGGGTTGGCTCGTCAGAACAAAAAATGATAGAATATAAACGTCTGGCGGATGTAAAATCGTCTGCAGAGCTTGATTATATAGTAGAGGAATGGAAAGACCGCTTTTCAAAACCGCCTGAATCAGTTGATAATTTGATAAAATTAATAAGACTGAGATTAAGTGCAACCGAAATAAGAATTAACATTATCAGAGAAGCAGGGAATACGGTCAGAATTTATACCCCATATTCTCAGGCAGAATGGAATCTTGTTGCAAAAATATTACCGCCAAATCTTCTGCGAAAAATAAAATTTACACTTGCTCCAAAAACTTGCACAGACGGGAAATCCATTTTAATTGTAAATACTTCTTATGTAAATTTTGATGAATTATTTAACATTCTGAATGATTTGTTTTATAATATTCACAAAGTCAGTTACGAATATTAAAAAGAGAGGATTTTTTATGAAAAATACTAAACTTATTGCTACTGTTTTAGTTGCAGGTATGTTGCTTACAGGCTGTGGTTTTGGCAGCGGAAAAGCTATTATAAAAATAAACGATCAGGTTATTACAAAAGGTGAATACGATGCAGCTATGGAAAAACAAATTTCAAGTTCTCCGTTTGCAAAAATGGGATCAGAAGTTAAAGCAAATAAAGATGGTATGTTGTATTTAATGTCTGAAAAAACTGTTATAAATCACTTAATCGTTAAAAAAATATTTGACGAAGAAATCAAAAATCGCGGTATCAAAGTTACTGATAAAGAAATCAATGACTCTATAAGCAATATTATTGATAAAGTGGGTTCAAAAGAACAACTTTCAAAAATATTAAAACAAAACGGCATATCAATAAAAGATTTTAAAGAAGATGTCGCAAATCAGGTAAGATTACAAAAACTTGCAAGACAAATTGTTGATTCAAGTGTTTCAGATAAAGAAGTAAAAGATTTTTACGATAAAAACAAACAAATGTTTACACATAAAGATCTTATAAGAGCATCACATATTTTAATTGCCGCAAACAGAGCACAACTTGAACAGGAAATTATCGGCAATGGCAAAAAACAAATGAAAAAAGAAGATATAGACAGACGCGTTGCTGAATTATACAAAGAAAACAAAGAATTAGCAGAAAAACTTGCAACCGAATTAAGGGCTGATGCTTCTAAATTTGAAAGCTATGCTAAAAAATATTCAAAAGACGAATTTTCAGCTAACAGAGGCGGTGATTTAGGCTACTTTGATAAAGACAGAATGGTTCCGGAATTTTCTAAAGCAGCTTTTTCCGCAAAACCTAATACTGTTGTCGGACCTGTTGAAACTCCGTTCGGATTACATATAATTCTTGTTACTGACAGAAAAGCAGCAGGAACTGATTCATTTGACAAGGTTAAATCCGATATCAAAACTCGTTTACAAACAGAAAAAGAAGTAAAAGCTCTTGATAATGTTGTTGAAGCAGCTAAGAAAAAATCAGACATCAAATTCTTAGACAAACGTTATAACCCTGAAGAAATTGATAAAAAATTAAATGAACAAATGCAGGGACTTCAGAATGCAGTAAAAAATTCTGCTAAAAAGTAGAGATTAAATAAATTTAATTACAGCAAAATGCCTCGATTATATCGGGGCATTTTTCTTTTGTTGTATAATATTCCATGAGGTAAAAAATATGAACATGGAAAAATTATTTAACGAAGATGTAATGGCTATAGATACCTACATAATGGTACAATTAAAAGAAAAAACAGCCAAATTAAAAGATAAACTGACTAAAAAAAACAGAGCCCCGATTTCACTTTCAATGGGAGCCCCTACAAGTGCCCCGCCATCAGCATTGATAGATAAATTAAAAGAATTTTTAACCGAAGATAATATTCATTCATATTCTGTTACTAAAGGTGAAATGTACTACAGAGAAGCCTGCGCTCAAAGAATGAAAGAGCGTTTTGGAGTAGATATTGATCCTGTTGATGAAGTTTGTTCTATTTTAGGCTCAAAAGACGGCTTGGCTAATTTGATAAGATTTATAATTAATCCAAAACATGAAGAATCTGAAAAAGATATTATAATGGTTCCGGATCCGGGATATGCTTCATATTCACAAATGATAAAATGTTCAGGGGGTAAAGCTTACCCTATACCTCTGACAAAACAAAATAATTATCAGCCTGATATGGAAGAAGTTTTGGCAGAATTAAGAAGCGAAGGATATGATGAAAATAAAATTAAAGCAGTCGTAATAAATTATCCGAATAATCCGCTCGGTGTCGGTGCCTCAAGAGATTACATACAAAAAGTTATAGATTTTTGTAAAAAACATGATTTTTTACTTATATCTGATGCTGCATATTGTGATTTATATTACAGCGAAGAAGCTAAACCATTCAGCGTCTTTGAATTTAAAGGTGCAAAAGATATTGCTGTTGAAATGTTCACACTTTCCAAACCTTATGCAATAACAGGCTGGCGACTTGGCTGGCTCTGCGGGAATTATGAAGTTGTTTCAAGATTTGCCAAAGGTAAATCAACAATTGATAACGGTATTTTTAGAGCATTACAAAAATCATGTGCATATATAATGACCTCACCTGAAGGTGATGATTACATAAAAGAATGTAATGCGGCATACAAAAGAAAACAAAATATTATGATAAAAGGTTTAAGGGAGCTTGGTTGGGATATTGCTGATTCTGACATTCCGCAAACAACTTTTTATCTGTGGCTTCCGATACCAAGAAAATATAATTCCAGCGTTAAATTCTGCGAAGATATGCTTGAAACATCAGGCATAGTTGTAGTTCCTGGATGTGCATTCGGAATATACGGTGAGGGATATTTCAGAATTTCTTATGTATGTTCTGATGAAAAACTGCAAGAAGTAATTGACCGTATGAAAACTGACGGATTCGGATACTAATTCCACAGGTTATATTAATTTAAGAGGATTTTATGGTTATATATTCGCTTTTAATAATTTTACTGATTATATTATTGATTTCTATATTTGATGTATTCTTCCTGTACGGATTTGTATCAACAATCGTATTCATACTTTTATTGCCATTTTACTTTATAGTCCGTGTAATGAACAGAAAGTTCTTATACGGGTGGAAAGAAAAATTAGGTTTTTTTAAAGTCCCTGAACTTGGAGATAAGGTAATTATGTACCATGGTGTTTCCGTTGGAGAAGTTATTGCACTCGAAAACCTTATTAAAAAAACAAAAGAAATTTTCCCGCAATACAAAATTGTTGTTACGACAGGAACAAAAACAGGACAGGAAATCGCAATAAAAAAATATTCAAATGTTGCAGATTTTATAACTTATTTTCCTTTTGATATTACATACTGCGTAAATTCATTCTTGAATAAAATTAAACCGACAGTTGTTCTTATTGCAGAAACAGAACTATGGCCGGTATTCTCATCTTCATGTAAAAAACGAGGGATTAAATTATACTGTATTAACGGCAGGATGTCTGATTCAACATACTCAATATACAAAAAATTCGGATTTTTCTTTAAATATGTGTTATCTAAATATACAAAAATACTTACTCAAAGTGAAATCGATATGAACAAACTACTTTCAATCGGTGCACCTAAAGACAGAACATCAGTTATGAAAAATTTGAAATTTGATGTCAAACCGTCAAATGAAACGGTGGATATAGGACAAGACGGTTACAGGGTAATTATTGCAGGCAGCACGCACAAAGGCGAGGATGAAATTATCCTGCAAATATTTAAAGAAAAAAGAAACAAATATGACGATATTAAACTTTTACTTGTGCCAAGACACACTACAAGACTTCCGCAAATCAAAGAACTTCTTAAATCAATGAATTTAAAAAGCGGATATCGTTCACAAGGGGACAGTTTTAAAGATTATGACATAATTATTCTTGATACTATGGGTGAACTCGGTAAAATGTATTCTATGTGTTCATTTGCATTTATCGGCGGAAGTTTTAATAAAACAGGCGGTCATAATCCTTTGGAAGCAACTGTTTACGGAAAACCAACAATTACAGGCCCATCTATTCATAATTTCAGGGATATTTACTGGTTATTATCAAGATCTACTGCCGGTAAAATTGTTAAAACTCCGAAAGAATTAGGTGAATATATTGAAAAACTCCTTTCAGACACTGATTTTTACAATCAGGCTTGCAAGGATTGTGAAACAGTATTCAAAGACCAGCAGGGTGCTTTGGATGTAGTTATTAACGAACTAAAAGAAATATTATAAATAAACAATGACCGAAAAAAATAGCATTATTGATTACATAAAAGAACTATTAAATATTGCAGCCCCGATAGTTTTAGGAAACCTCGGGTTTATATTGATTGGCGTAGGAGATGTAATTGTTGCCGGCAGACATTCAACAGATACATTTGCCGCAATAAGCATCGCAGCCGCAATAGTAAACTGTATTATGACCATTGCAATCGGTCTAACTTCAAGCATTTCGCCCCTTTTATCCAATTACAGAGGCGAAAAAAAAACCATAAAAAAATACTTTTACCCCTCAATAAGATTTGCAGGATTTCTTGCAATAATCACAGGTTTTGTCATTATCGGATTTATCCCGTTCATACCAAAAATGGGATTTGAACAACAGCTTGTAAAACCTATTCAGGAATACATGTTTATTAGTGCATTGAGTACTTTTGGCGGAAGCCTTCATCATTCGCTAAAAGAGTTTCTGCAAGCCTTTGAAATAGTACTGTTTCCGAATTTACTAACCATTTTCAGCGTATTTTTAAATTTGATATTAAATATTATATTTGTATTCGGCTGGGGAATTATTCCTTCAATGGGGGCTGTCGGTCTTGCCCTGTCAAGCCTTTTTGTAAGATATTTTATGGGTATTGCGTTGTTTATATATTGCAAAATAAATATGAGAACAAACAATTATCACGAAAAAGGGTATTATAAAAGCCTTATTAAAATCGGATTGCCTATTTCACTTGCAATACTTGTAGAATTTGTTACATTCAACAGCGTCACAATATTTATGGGAAGAATTGCCGGAGTTTACGCAGCTGCACAAAATCTTTTATGCACACTTGTAACAATTACTTTTATGATACCTTTTGCCATATCAAACGCTATAGCCGTTAAAGTCGGCTATTCTAACGGGGCAAAAGAATATGACGATATGAAAAAATATTCATTAACAGGAATATTTATGTCTGTTGCCTTTATGATATGCTGCGCAATAATTTATATGACACTGCCAAAATTTATCGTATCTATATTTACAAAAGACACTCAATTATTGAATATAGTCGTATCGCTTATGGGACTTCTTGCAATATACCAAATTTTTGACGGATTACAAATATCTCTGTCAGGAATTTGCAAAGGAATTAAGAAAACAAAAATTATTCTGGGGGCAAATTTTGTTGCATATTGGCTTTTGGCAATTCCTCTAGGACATTATCTGGCATTCAATATCGGTTTAAAACTTCTTGGTTTCTGGATTGGAATTTTTACATCTGCATGTATTTTATGTCTTATTATGGGATTACAATTGAAAAAATATTTTAAAACATGCATTAAGAATTAGATTCAGACTGCAATTCTTTATTCCAATTTTTCAGGAAATATAAACCAAGTACAAAATAAGTTAACCACATAAGAACTGTTGCAAAACAATGAGAACCATGCATAAATGCACCAAGCCACATTAACACACACAACGCATTTACTATTGTCCAGACATACCACTGCTCAACACATCTTTTTACCGTAAGCAAAAATGCAAAAACAGACAAAATTGTCGTAACAGAATCCATAAACGGATTAGAATCCTTTAATGTAAGCAGTAAATAATACCCGCCGATACACAAAGCGCTTATAATAATAAAATATAAAATTCTTTCTTTTAGTGATAGTTTCGTTTTATATATAACCTGAGTTTCCTTTTTCATATGCTTTTTCCACTGGGAAATTCCGACAAACTGCATAGGCAGATAATAAAGCATATTCAAAACCAAGTTTCCCCAAAACGCATTTTCAAAAGAAATGTACCCATAGCACAGATTTGATATTATACCAAAAAAGTAACAGGATATTTTCCCTTTTCCTGCTGTTATTGTCGCACAAATACCGCATATCGCAGAAATTATTGCCGGAGTAATGTCGTGCATATATATAGAAATTCCGGCAATCAAAATAATCCCGAGCGGAAAAACTTTTCTTTCAGTTTTTCCCCAGCCTTTTAATTCACCTTTTATAAATTCAGTTATACTCATATAAAAATTATACTCTGCCGTAACTATCTTCGTAACGAATAATGTCATCTTCAGAAATATAATCACCATTCTGAATTTCAATTATTTTCACAGGTTTATCAGTATGATTTTGAAGGGAATGTTTCATTCCCAAAGGAATATCAATACTTTCACCGGGTTTTACCGTATATTCAAGACCGTCTTTCAATACGAAAGCTTCACCTTCTAATACAACCCAATGTTCTGAACGGTGATTGTGCGATTGAATAGACAATTTTTGATGAGGCATAACGCAAATAGTCTTTGTTAAATAACCTTTTCCCGCATTCATACAGGTGTAATATCCCCAAGGTCTGAATACGGTTTTATGAAGTTTCGTAGTATCACTATTTTGTTCTTTTAATTTTGCATAAAGATTTTTCACAACCTGCGATTTATCCATACGGCAAGCCATAATTGCATCTTCGGTTTCAACAATGACAACATTTTCAAGATCTGCAACCGCAACAAGCTCTTTTTGAGAATATATAAATGAATTTTTTACATTTTCTGTCAAAACTTTGCCTGTTATTACATTTCCGTTTTCATCTTTTTGCTTTACATCATAAAGAGATTTCCAAGAACCCAAATCGTTCCAGTCTGACTTTAATTCAACAAGAGCAATTTTATCTGATTTTTCCATAATGGCATAATCAATTGAAATACAAGGCATATTATCGTAAATATTGTAATTAATTTTCGTAGAACCCGTAAAATTCAGATTTAACAAATTATCAGAAATTTCAGGACAGAATTTTTGATATTCATCAAGCAAAGTCGATATTTTCGCCATAAAAATTCCGCCATTCCAATAATAATTACCGCTTTCAAGATAATGATATGCAGTATTATAGTCAGGTTTTTCAACAAATTTGTCAACTTTATAGCCGGTCACAAGAGGTTTGAGAGTTTTTATATAACCATAACCGGTTTCCGGATAAGTCGGACGAATACCGAATGTAACGATGTAACCTGCATTTGCAAGTTTTTCACCCTCTTTAACAGTTTTATGAAACCCCTCTACATCCCTTATCAAATGATCTGAAGGAACTATCAATACAACATCATCAACAGAACTTACTTCTTTAAAATACTCTAAAGCACAGGCTATTGCCGGTGCGGTATTTTTACCCAAAGGCTCTGCTATAACAACATTGTGTGAATCAATTTTGTTCAACTGATGTTTTATATCGTAGTAATGTCTTATATTTGTAACAGAAGCAATATTAGAAGCGTCAACCAAAGCATTTAATCTTAAAAAAGTCTGCTGTAAAAGACTCAAATCATCTTCCAGATTTAATAACTGCTTCGGATACTGATCTCTTGACAAAGGCCATAAACGACTGCCTGATCCGCCTGCCAATATGATTGCTTTCATAACTCTCCCCTTATGTACTATATAATAAAACATTCTATCACATTTAAAGAAAATTAAGAATATTGTTACAAATAGTAATTTATTATAACCATAATAAGATAATAACCATATTTTATTGATTTTTTTTGTAATTTATAATACCCTTTATTAAAAGGAATCAGTTATATGTTTAAGACTCTGAACGGTTGGCACATTATATATAATATTTTTGGGATAAAAATCAAAAAGAAAATAACTCCAAAACATTATGATACATTAAATTTGGTTTTTGATGAAAAAGAAGGTATCGGAAACAGAATTTTCGGACTTATAAACTGCATTAATTACACAACACCCCAAAAAGTAAACATGTACTGGCCAAATAAGGGATGGGTGAGTGCAAAGTTTAGTGAAATTTTTGACTATAATCCGAATTTTGAACTAAAAGAATATCACCATTCAAGTATTATAAAAAGATGGATTCACAGAGGGAAATGGTGCAAAGAAGCAACAGTATTTTTTCCGCCAATAACATTTAAAACTACAGACGGAGTTGAACTTGATTATGCAACAGTTTCAGAAGAACTATTTAACCAATATTCAAAAGAATTTCACAAACTTAAACCATCCGCAAAAGTTATAGACCGAATAAAAAGCGTAAATCTTCCGGAAAAATTTGTTGCATTACAGGTGAGAAATTCTAAAGATTGGGAAAAATACGGAAGAAATGAATCTTTAACATCATTTTTTGATGCAATGGATGAATTTGACAAAGATACAAAATTTTACCTGTCCTCAATGGATAAAGAAACATCTGAAGCCTTTAGAGAAAGATTCGGTGAAAGAATCATTGAACTTCCTGACAAAAACTCTGCGTCTATGATTGATGCAATGGCAGATTTGTATATTTTATCATATTCAGATAACGCAATATACTCATACGGTTCAACTTTTGGAATTTTAGCATTCTGGCTTTCAGAAAATATGCAAAAAATTAAAGTTATAGGAAGTTCAAGAAATTGGAAAGAACAAAAAGGATTTAATTTAAAAAATGAATGAAAAATTCTCAATAATTACAGCAAGTTATAACTATCAGGATTATATAAAAGAAACCATTGAAAGTGTAATTAACCAAACATACGCAAATTGGGAAATGATTATTGTTGATGACGGATCAAAAGATAATTCGGTTGAAGTCATAAAATCATATTGTCAAAAAGACAATCGAATAAAATTGTTTCAACACGAAAACGGTGTTAATAAGGGACTTGTTGAAACAATAAAACTCGCAATACAAAAGGCAAATTCCCAATGGATAGTTTTTTTGGAATCCGATGATATTATTACTCCGGAATACTTAGAAAAAAAATTAAATATAATCGAAAATAATGCAGAAGTCGGTTTCATTTTTAATAATGTTGAATTTTTTGGAGATGAAAAAGCTATAAATGATTTTGACGGTATCTGCAAAATTCAGGAAGAAGTCCTGAAAGACAAAACATTCATTACCGTAAAAGATTTTGAAAAAATTAATCCTGTAAAAACATTCTCCTGTGTTGCAATAAAAAAAGAACTGCTTGAAAATATTGACTTTAATACTCCGGTAAAACAGTGGGTGGATTATTATTTATGGATGCAGGTGGCATCAAAATGCAAACTATATTACATAGAAGAAAAACTTACAAAATGGAGAATGCACAAAAACAGTTATAATAATTCCAAAATTCCGGATAAAGACGGTTTGATGTTTAAAATAAAGAAAACAGAATTTTTAAACCCTGAAATGCCAAAATTTATGATATACATAAAACTGTTTCCAAATATACTGAAATATTTGAAAAGAAGAATTTTAAGAATTTCATTTAAAGAAAAATCTATTACAATATTAGGTAAAGAATTTAAGAAAAACTCTCTTTAATATATTTAATCATATCTTTTATTAAATTTGTTCTTTTATGCTCCCAAATATAACGTCCCAAAGGATGCTTTTTAAAGAAATACCTTTTATTTCTCTCAGGGATTTCAGACGGAACTGAAGAACTCGTTGTTGAATGATTATGGAATATAAATGTTGTATTAACATATATCATATTATATCCGGCATACTGCGCTCTGAAAGCATAGTCCCAATCTTCCCAAAAAGCCGGAGTAAAAGCTTCATCTAACAGACCAATCTTATCAATAACTTCTTTTTTTATAATTACGCAGCTAAAAAACGGAGCAAGAGGATATTTTATTTCACCCTTAAATTTTTTAATAAATTTTTCATACCCATCAAGATAATTTTGAGGAGTCAACTTGCATTTTTCATTACTTCTCGGGGAAGCCATGCCTACATTTTCACCCTTTGAAAATCCGCTTATTGTTTTTTCAAGCCAATTTGGAGTAAATAATATATCATTATTTAAAAGTCCAATATACTCATAAGGTTTATCAATAACTTGTTTTATCCCGATATTATTGCCTTTTGAATAGCCTAAATTTTCTTCATTACATATAAGAGTGATATTTGAATGTTGTTTTTGAAATTCTTTTATATATTCTACCGTTCCATCAGTCGAATGATTATCTACAATAATCAAATCAAACTCATCCTCGGATGTAAATTTATAAAGTGAATCTAAATAAGGCTTTGTTGCCTGCTCTAATTTATTATATGTTAATGTTACTATTGCTGTTTTTTTCATATCTATACCTTACTGAATAATTTTTTTCTTATATCTCTGAATGTGTATTTTCTAAGGCTCTTTGGAATGGTATCCATTATTTTTTTATAATCAGGCGGAACTTTTTTAAATCTCCAAGGTTTACCCGGCTTGCCTGCATAATGAACTATTACAACATTCTCTTTTTCCTTCAGTATTTCTTCATCTGAATATACCTTGCTTACAAATTCATATTCGTTTGCATTTTTAATATCATCATTATAGTAAAAACTTTGCAAAAATACATAACGAAACGGAAGATTTTTAATATTTTGGCAAGTTATATTGAATACATCTAAATCGAAAAATCTCAATTCATTGTAATATTTTTTTATAGTTTCAAATACCCTTTGGACAAAATGATTTTCACGCATTTTTTTACAGTTCATAACCATAAATCCGGAACTGTGAATAAGCTCATTTTTATTCGCAGGGAAATATTTATGACAAATCATATCTTCACCATTTTTTTCCATCGCAGGAGAAGAACATTCAAAATCCGAAATATCCTCGTTATAAACTTCAGACAAATCACGCTTAAATAAAACATCCGTATCGGAATAAATAACTTTGTCATATTGAGGCAAAAGTTCAGGTATTAATAAACGATAATATACAATCTCTGTCCAGCTACCGTGCTTGTTAACAGGTGCATTTTCAAATCTTTTTTTATCAATAAACTGAAAAGTTATTGTATGTCTTGAACCTTCAAGCATCTTTTCAAAATCTTTTATTACATTTTCGCTCAAATCAGGATGATAAACATAAATATCATAAACAGTATCGGTATTTGCACTCTCAACCAAACTTTTGATTGCAACAGCCGAACCGTAAATAATTCTTTTATCGAACGTAAATACAACAGGGATTCTACTCATTATATTTTTTCTCCCTTTTGTGTTTCTATTAAGTTTTTCAAATTTTCTTTTGATTCATTATAAAAATTATCGGAATAAGATTTTAAATTATCCTGCATAATTTTATAATCGTCTTTTGAAAGCTGAATACCTTTTACCATGGCATTATAAAAATCCTCATCATCCTTGTAGAATATAGAATTCTGTTCATCAAATCCGTTTATTTGTGCAAAATTTTCTTTTATAATAATCGGTTTTGTAAAACCATAAACAAGCTGAAAATTTCCGCTTGTGCCGGTTGTAATGTATCTGAAATGTTCAGGAATATCCTCGTAAGCAGAAAGTAAAAAATCACCATTTTCAATTTCTTCAAACATTCTGTCAAACGGCAAACGACCTTTTATATCAAAATATGGTGCAACTTCTTTAGGTAAATCCTCAATTTTACCCTTGCCGACTACGGTTATTTTGAAATTAGTAATGCCGTTTTGGATAAGTTTTTGAGCAGAATTTACAAATACTGCCGTATTTTTCTTGCCCGCTTTTAATTCCCCTACTGTCACAAAATTTGTAATATCATTTTTCGGTGTAATTTTAACCTCACCAAAGTAATGCGGATTTACCACAACCGTTTTTGCACCCTTATAATCCATTTGCCTTAAAGTAATCATCGTTTTCGGCAAATTATTTGTATCCACTCTTTCATCTATTTCGTGTTCAACAAAAAACAGTTTTCTTCTGTCAATCTTTGGATTAAAAGCTTCATCCACCTGTTCATAGTGAGGAGCAGTACAAAGTTTACCGACAGTCGTAACTATAACCCCCTCAACATCAGATAAATCAGATTTTTTGAAATATGTTCTTATCTGTTTTTGACTCATTTTATTATAAGAAATATTTTTATTATCGCCAAATCTTGCAAAAAGATTTTCTTTATACGCATTTGGAGATACCAAAACAGAAACGTGGTACCCTAAATCAAGTAAATATTTTACAAATCCCGGAACAACTTCTGCATGACTTTTTCCGCAAGGCTCCCAAACAAAAAATGTATTATCTTTTATTATAGGTTTTTTGTATAAAGAAAAATTAAAATATGTACGATACAATGCATACCAAAATTTTGGTCTGAACATAAACAACGGGCGGTATTTAAAATACCTTAACCAGCTATAAATTTCACCAATATATCTTTGCCTGAAATATTCTTTTTTATCATATTTCCAAGGAGTTAACTGAAAATATTTATAAAACAGCTCTTTTCTATAACTATACGAACCAAATTGCCAAGGTTTATTTTTACTCACATAATGAATAATTGCAGGATTTTTCATATAATCAGAACGATTTGTAAAATTACTTATCTGAACATTCCATTTATTTTCAAGTATTTTTATATCACCCTTGCAAACGGCATTTATAATTTCCTGATCACCGCACTTTATAGTTTCAAAATTGTCTTTGGTATAAATGTAAAATTCGTTTTCAATATTTAATTCTCTCATTTTTTTCAAATCAAGCAAGAGAACACCTGAATTTACATAACCCGGATTTATTTTGACAATCTTCTTTTTTATATCAACAACTCCGGCAATTGGGTGGTTTTCCATATCTGTATTAAACAATTTTTTCAAACTTGAATTTATTACAACATCACAGTCAAAATAAATTATTCTGTCTATATCAGGGAGTAATGACGGTAATTTCAACCTAAAATATGCCGCGATTGAAATATATTTGTGAGTAGTAACTTTTTTAAAATCCTCAAACAATGATTCATCAATAGAAACAAAATTGATTTCACAATCTTTTATCGTTTTCAGGGAGAGCATTTTCTGCTTACTGTCTTCACTTATTCCGCCGTCTAGTACATAGAAAGATAAATCATCACTCTCTGAAGCATTATACAAAACTGATGCCATTACAACACCGGCATAACGTACATAATTATCATCACATGAAATACAAATATTTATATTATTTCCCATCACACTTACCAACTTAATATAACCTTACCAAGTATAACCCCTTAAAGCACGAAAATCAATAAAAAAGATAAGGCAATGTTAAACTCTGCCTTATCTTTTAAATAATAAATATATTTGCCTCTAACCTAATTGGCTCATTACTTCTTCAGCGAAGTTATCCTGACGTTTTTCAAGACCTTCACCAAGTTCATATCTTGTGAAAGCTGTAACTTTCAATTTGCCTTCGATAAGCTGAGCAACTGTTTGATTAGGATCTTTTACAAATCCTTGGTCTAAAAGACATCTTTCAGCCATCAATTTGTTAATTCTGCCTTCAACAATTTTACCTCTGATTGCTTCAGGTTTTTTCTGTAAGTCTTCTTTACCCATTTCAATTCTTGTTTCTTCATCAATTACTGATTGAGGAATTTCATCTCTTGAAATAAATTGAGGAGCACAAGAAGCAATGTGTAAGCATAAATCATTCATTAATTCATCATTCTTTACATCTGTTTGTAAAAGAACACCGATTTTGCCGTTGTGAATATATGTAGCAACATTACCTTCATAACGAACAAATCTTCTTACAGTGATTTTTTCACCGATTGAAGCAATTTTTTCTTTTAATGCGTCAGATATAACTTTACCGCAATCAGCACAAGTTAAACCTAATAAAGCATCAACATCAGCAGGTTTTTGAGTTTCCACATTTTTAGCCAAACCTGTTGCTAACGCTTTAAATTCGTCATTTTTTGCAACGAAATCTGTTTCACAGTTAACTTCAATCATTGCACCGCCGTTTGCATCTATAAATGATTCAACTCTGCCTTCAGCTGCAATTCTGCCCATTTTCTTATCAGCAGAAGCAATACCTTTTTGACGTAAAATTTCTGATGCTTTTTCCATATCGCCATCAGCTTCAACAAGAGCTTTTTTAGCATCCATCATGCCTGCGCCCGTTTTATCACGAAGTTCTTTTACCATTTGAGCTGTAATTGTCATCTTATAATTCTCCTTCTTTTGAAAGGGAATAGGGAAAAAATGAATAAGGAAATAAGTTCGTTACAAAATTGTGTTATTTTAAAATTCAAATATTTTTGTTTAAAATATAACTTAATAAATGAAATGAACTTATTCCCTTATTTCCCTATTTCCTTTTTAATTAACCTTCTACTTTTACTTCTTCAGAGCTAACACCTGCATCTTCAGGTTTAATTTTTTCGATTTTCTTAGCTTCGTTAGCTTTGTTTTCTCTTAATTGTTTACCTTCTAATACAGCATCAGCAAGTTTTGAAGTAATTAACTGAATTGAACGAATAGCATCATCATTACCAGGAATAATTTTGTCTATTCCGTCAGGATTAGCATTTGTATCAGCTAAACATATTACAGGAATACCTAATTTGTTTGCTTCTTTAATAGCAATATCTTCTTTTTCCTGATCGATAACAAAGATTAATTCAGGTAAACCTCTCATATCTTTGATACCGCCTAATGTTTTAGATAATTTTGCAACCTGTCTGTTGATTTGAGCAACTTCTTTTTTAGGAAGTTTTTCAGCATAACCGTTTGAAATGAATTCTTCTAATTCTTTCAACTTGTTAACTCTGCCTCTGATAGTTTCAAAGTTTGTTAACATGCCGCCTAACCAACGTCTGTTGATGTAGTATGCACCGGATCTTTTTGCTTCAGTTTCAACTACTTCAGCAGCCTGTTTTTTAGTACCTACAAAAAGAACATTTTTTCCTTTTGCAGCGTAATCTCTAACTAATTCATATGCTTCGTCTAATAAAACAGTTGTCTTTCTTAAATCGATAACATAAATACCGTTTCTTGCACCGTAAATATACGGTTTCATTTTTGGGTTCCATCTTTGTGTTTGGTGTCCGAAATGTACACCTGATTCCAAAAGTTCAATCATAGAAGCTGTTGGCATCTTTTTTCTCCTTTTTTTTATTTAATGTATTGTACTACGAGCTACAATGCTCCATCCTTCAAAGGACTAGGGCGAACCTATCGAGCCAGTGTAACTGATAATAAATGTATTACAAACATACTTAAATGTAAAGATTAGTGAGATAAGTTTGTTAAGTTTGATAAGTTCTTTTCAGTTATTTAATTGTATTAATCATTAATAACCCTTGACATTTTAATATACCCAACCCCCGTAAAGAACTTATTCCCCCTATTCCCTTATTCCCTCATTTCTTTACATAATTGCAATAATATACTTTAATTGTTTAAATATAACTATGGAACAGAAATCTCCAAAATTCGAACAGGCTTTCAGTTTGCATCAGGAAGGCAAACTTACTCAGGCTCGAGATTTATACAAAGAAATCTTAACCCAAGAACCGCAAAACCACGAAGTGTGGGATTTACTCGGTTTAGTTTTTTTGCAGGCATCTGAATATGAAAAATCTTTAGAATGTATTAAACGCGCAATTGATATTTTTCCCGACCCTTACTATATACAAAATATCGGTAAACTATACTTTGAAATGAAGGATTTTGAAAACTCAATTGCGATATATGAAATCCTCACCAGAACATACCCTAATGAGTATGAAAACTGGTTCAGACTTGCAATGAGTTATAAGAATAATTCCGACTGGGAAAAAGCAAAAGAAACATATTATAAAGCCATTGAAGTCAACCCTCGAAGCCACGAATCATATTTTAACCTTGCATACTTATATTTTAATGCAAATGATCCGCACACCGCTGCAAAATGCTACGAAAAAGCATTGGAAATTTTCCCTCAAGATTGGGAAACCGTTTATTTTTTAGGACTTGCATATATGCAATGTAAAAACTATAAAGACGGATTGCGTTGTTTTGAAGAAAGATTATGCCGTCAAAGTGCGATAGTTTCACAGGAAAAAACATACCCAAATCTTATGAAACAAAAACCACTCTGGACAGGCAAAGAAGATTTATCCGACAAAATTTTATACACATATTATGAAGCAGGTTTTGGAGATGTGTTAATGTTTTACCGTTTTATGCCGGAATTAACCTCCCGTTGTAAAAAAGTTATTTTTAAACCGCAAAAAGAACTCGTTGAACTATTCAGAGAAAATTCATACGGTGCGGAAATAATGGAAATGTTTGATTTTGAAGATGAGGTTTATTTTGATTATCATCTGCCGTTTTTAAGCCTGCCATATGCACTGAATAAAACAGGAAAAGATGTGTTTATTCACCACGATGACGGATATTTAAAACCTAACCCTGATAAAGTAAAGTATTTTAAAGAAAAATATTTTTCTAACGGCAAATTCAATATCGGTATAAAATGGCAGGGAAATACTTATTATGAAAAAGAAAGAGTCCTGAAAGTTACAGACTTTTTCAGATTATTTGAACTTCCAAACACCCAATTTTTCTCATGCCAGACATTTGAAGGTTCTGAAGAATTTGGAAAAATAAAAGATAAATATAACGTAATTGACCTTGCACCCGAATTTCATAATTTCTCAGATACCGCAGGTGTTGTAGAAAATTTAGATTTAATCATTTGCAACGATACAAGCTTGGCTCACCTTGCCGGTGCAATGTGTAAACCTTGCTGGGTACTATTACCACACGTATATAATTGGCGTTGGCATGATGATGTATCAAAATGCGACTGGTATGACAGCCTAAAACTATTCCGCCAGCCGAAAAACGGCGACTGGGACAGTGTATTTAATGAAGTTGAAAAAGAATTAAAAAAATTAATATAAAAAACGGAAAGAATATAATTCTTTCCGTTTCCTCACATTGTATAAAATCGTTAATTACTTAGCGATTTTTTTAATAGCAAGTGTTAATCTTGATTTTTTTCTTGCTGCGGTATTTTTGTGCAAAATACCTTTTACAACAGCTTTATCACATAATTGATAAACTTTTGAAAGAGCTGAATTTAATGCTTCTTGATCCTTACCATTTGCCAATTCTAAAACTTTTTTAGTTGCAGTTTTGATAGAAGATTTCCAAGCTACATTTCTTAATCTGTTCTTTTCAGCTGTTAACACTCTTTTTTTAGCAGATTTAATATTTGCCATTTTTTTGCCTTTCCTTTTTTCTTTGAACGGTTAATGACTCCGTTCGTACTCATATTGAGGATGTGAGTAAATGTATTAAAACTCAAAAATATTTTTTTTGCAAGATAAATTAAAAGATTCTTCACAATACTCTGAATGACACGATAATTAAATGACTGATTACCAGCGATAATAATTTTATATTGACATAAAGAGTAATAATTTATAAAATTTAACTATGGCTATTGTATATATAAGTTTAGGTTCTAATAAGGGAGATAGAATAGGCTACGTTCAGCAGGCTGCAAGTTTGCTTGGCATGGACGAGGGAATTTCTATTGTCAGAAGTTCTGCCTTTTATGAAACTGAACCTTGGAATATGAATACAAAAACCTGGTTTGTAAATGCGGTAGTAGAAATTAAAACAAAATATTCTCCGGATGAATTACTAAAAAGATGTCAGGATATTGAAAAAAAACTTGGCAGGGAACATAAAACCGGAAGTAATTATGAAGACAGAACAATAGACATTGATATTTTGTTCTATGATAACGAAATAATAAACGAAGAAAATCTTGTTATTCCGCACAAATATGTTCATTTAAGAGCTTTTAATCTTGTTCCTATGATGGAATTGGATGCGGATTACATTCATCCTGTATTACATAAATCTATAGTTGAAATGCATTCTGATCTTGAAAATCCTGAAATGGTATTTTTATATGGCACAAGAGTCGATTTCTAAAACCGTTGGAATACTTGGCGGAGGCCCTGCCGGATGTATGTGTGCCAAAATTCTTTCTGACAACAATATAGATGTCAGTCTGATAGATAAATCTGATTTTTTGCGTACAATTTTACAAACAGGCGGCGGCAGGTGTAATCTTGCGCACTCTGAATATGATTTTAAAAATCTTGCCAAAAATTACCCAAGAGGAGAAAAATTTTTATATTCCGTTTTTTCACGTTTTGCAACAAAAGAAACTGTTGAATTTTTCAAATCTATCGGAATTGACACTTTTACTCGGGAAAAAGATAACAGAATTTTTCCTGTTTGTGAGTCTTCCGCTGCTGTACAAAAACATTTTTTAAAATCTCTAAAATGTAAATTTATAAAAGATAAAATTATTCAAATTACACACGACAAAAAATTCGTATTGAAGGGAGAATCCGGCAATTATTCATTTGATTATCTGGTTATTGCCATTGGAGGACATTCTGATTTCAATTTAATAAAAAATCTCGGGTTAAACATTGAACCTCCGGTACAGTCTTTAGTTGGTCTGATAACAAAAGAAGATTTCAGCACCTTATCGGGAGTCAGTCTTAAAAATATTACCGCAAAAGTTGATAAAAAAGTTTATACGGGGGATTTACTTTTCACTCACAAAGGAGTATCAGGACCATTAATTTACACAATATCTTCTGTTTATGCAAGAAAAACTTTACCATACAATATAAGTTTAAAACTTATGCCGGAAACGAATTTACAGAAAATTCTCAACGATAATCCTCATAAAGAGATTAAAAATATAATATCTCAATTCATTCCAAAATCACTGGCTGACTACATTTTAAATGAACTTAAAACAGATTCAATGCTTAAAGCACATCAGATAAATTCTGTTATTCGGGATAACATTACCGAAAAACTGCAAAACTTTAAGATTACGGTGAATGGTAAAGTCGCCGATGGAGAGGTCGTTACCTGCGGCGGAATTGATTTAAAAGAAATTAACTCAAAAAATATGCAGTCTAAACAAATAAACGGTTTGGCTTTCTGCGGAGAAGTACTTGATATTGATGGCTTTTGCGGAGGTTTTAATTTGCAAAACTGCTGGTCAACCGGTTATGTTGCCGCAATGGGTATTGTGGAAGAATTAAACCATAGTTCTGATTTTCCAGCCTAAAACCTCTGAATTGATACCAAATTGCTTTGTCAATTCATCTCTTTCTCTCCTGTTATTAGCAATTATTGCTTCAGTTTCACCTTTATTTGTTTTGATTATTATAGTTTTTGGAGCAGGGGTATGAACATCAACAAAATCCTTTGCAAGAAATTCTTTTACTTTAATCTTTTTCATTGGCATATCTTCATTTGCCGGAGCGGGTTTGTCCGTCTTTACAAAAATTTCGGCAGCCTTATGTTCAGGATTTAGTTTTACTAAAAGTCTTTGCGGAACGCAATTATGAGCAATCCATTTCGCTGCAAGAATAAATGGAGGTCTTGGCGGATTTTTTTGCGTAAACATCTGACCTTTTACATTGTTACCTTCTCTTAAATATGTATATGTTCTTTTAACACCATCATTGCCTATCGTATCCACAATCTTTGAATCATTCGACAACAATTCTCTCTTTTTACCGTTATTGGTAATCATTAGCTGTACTAATTTACCATCGGATTTTAATTTTGTGGCAACAAAACCATCTTGACCGTGCAGCAGGCTAATCGAGTGCCATCTACGATATATCTTGCTATTCATAGCATTATTAATCGGTGTAATCGGGGGCATATGTATAAATCTCCTTGGTCTGTACCAATAATTGTATCACGTACAACTATTAATACAAGTGCCAAATTTCATTGTGTAAAATTGTTTACAAAAATACTCATAACAGATAAAATAATAAATGTGTATCTTAAAAAGGAGAGATTATGAAGAGTATTTTGAAGTTATTTTTGGCTGTTGCATTTATATTCTTTGCAACTATACCGGCAATAGCATATCCTGATGTGGATGAAGATTATTGGGCAGCCGCACAGATTAACGATTTAACAGCTAAAGGTGTAATTATAGGCTATCCTGACGGCACATTCCAGCCTGATAACAACGTTACCAGAGCTGAATTTGCAGCTATGGTTATAAGAGCATTAGGCCAGGAACATACAAAGGTTATTCAGCCTGTTGAATTTACGGATATCACCGAAGAACACTGGGCATATTCTGATATTCAAAAGGCTTTGTATTTTGACCTGATTTCTCGGGACAGCGAAGGTGATTTATTCAGACCTGATGATCCTGTATCACGAGGAGAAACGGTAACTGTTGCCGTAAATGCACTGACAACCGAAACAATAAGCAAAGCAAAAGCACAGGAAGTTCTTTCAAAAAAATATGATGACGCTCTTACAATTCCGGAATGGTTCATAATTCCGGCGGGTAAGGCTGAAATTTTGAATATGATTATTTATGCACCAAGCGCACAAAAAACACTTGACGCAAACAGACCTGCTACAAGAGCGGAAGTTGCGGCAATATTATTCAATATGATGGAACAGGCAAAACTTAATCCTAATGCAAAACTTGCAGCAGCAATGAAAAAGAAAACAGGGGACGGATTTGAAGTTGACGGTGCAACCGTACAGGGTTCTATCGGTATTCTTCCTGCCGGTTCAATTCTTCCTATTAAAATGGGAAGTTATATCAGTTCTCAAACTACTGACGGCGGAGTTGTTTACAGTGCATATGTTCCGCAAAACTATGTAACAAAAGGCGACCACTATATATTAATAAGACAAGGAGCAAACCTGAAAGGACAAATTTTAGATGCTCGTCCCGGTAAATATTTTGTAAGAAACGGTGTTCTTGTATTAAAAAATTCTTTAATTACAACTGAAAATGACCAAATTGCAAAATTCAGCGGACTTGCAGAAGTTTATAAAGACCGTAACTGGTGGATGAAGTTTGTAAGATGGGCATTTAAAGGTGAAAAACTTGAAGTTCCTGCCAACGGAGATGTTTATATGCGTCTTTTGGAACCTGTAAAAGTTGACCTTACAAACGGCTGGATATTTGAATAAAAATTAAGGGAAATAAGGAAATAAGTGAATTGAGAAATAAGTTTGTTTCAGAATAATGTCATTTAAATTTTCACATATCAAAAATATAACGAAATGAACTTATTCCCTTATTCCCCTTATTCCTTTGTCCCCTTATTTCCTTATTCTCTTTGATTAATATTTTATAAAATATATCTATATTATTTTTTTAATAGTATAATCGTTCATGAAGGAATAAATTTATGCAAAATGTAATAGAAAAGAGAAATATTAAAAATATAGATTTTAACTGCGATTTGGCTCAAAGTTTCGGAATATACAAAAACAGTTCCGAATATTCTTTGCTTGATTATGTAAGCTCGGTAAATATTGCCTGTGGTTTTCATGCCGGAGATCCGCTTGCAATTAAAGAAGCACTACTTGCAGCAAAAGATAGAAATGTAGTAGTAGGTGCACATATAGGATATGATGACATTCAAGGTTTTGGATACCGTCCTGTAGATATGGATGAAGATGAGCTTGAAGCACTTGTTATGTATCAGGTTGGCGCACTGATGACATTTGCAAAATCTTTCAATATGGAAATCGAACATGTAAGACCGCACGGTGCTATGTATCGCAAAGCTATGGAAGATATTGATGTTTCAAGAACAATAGCAAAAGCAATTAAAAAATGTTCTCAATGGCTTGTATATTACGGTGCAGCAGGTGAAAACCTTGCAACCGTAGGCGAAGAATTAAACATTCAGGTTGCCCACGAAGTACATTTGGAAAAAATTTATGATGAATCAGGAAATATCATTTTTAGTGCAAAAGATTTGGAAAACACGGATATTTCTATTTCAAGGCTAAAAGATTTACTTCACAATTCAAGAGTTACAAATAATATCGGTTCAAAAACGATTGTAGAAGCAGATACAATCCATTTTTCGAATAAACTTGCAAATGCAAAAGAATTAATAATACGCGCAAATGAAATTGTTTCACCATTGCCTTATAATTATAAAAATGCAATGAAATCCGGATGGGTAGATTAAAAGAGTTAAGGGTTAGGAATTATGAAAAAGTTAAAAATGCCGAAACAAATAGGTTGGCTCATACCGGGATTACAGGTAAAAAGATGGTTTGCACTTATTCTTGCCGGCACAGTTTTGATGACTATTGGTATATTAATATTATTTGATATTAAACCTGTTTTTTATACTATGCAGTTTATCAGTAAAATTGCAAACACAATCTCTACCGAATGGCTTGCATTTGGAATTATTATGATTGGTGCGGCTTTCTTTTTTAAAGGGTGGCAAAAAACAAATTTATCCATTTTGGATATGGAATATTCAAGAGATAATGATGTTTTACTCGAACATTTATACCGCAGAAGAAAACTCAACAGAGGCCCAAGAATCGTTGCAATTGGCGGTGGGACAGGTTTATCCATGTTATTAAGCGGTATTAAAAATATTACTAATAATATTACGGCTATAGTCAGTGTTGGGGATGACGGCGGAAGTTCAGGCAGACTGCGTGAGGAACTGGAAATTTTACCGCCGGGTGATATTCGTCATTGTATGACTGCTTTAGCTGATGATGAAAATTTAATCAATGATTTGTTTAAGTACAGATTTAAAAATGGTGAGGGATTAGAAGGACACAGCTTCGGCAACCTTTTCCTTACGGCAATGTGTGATATCACAGGCGATATGGCATCAGCTGTTAAAGCAAGTGCAAATGTTTTATCAATTCGCGGCAGAGTTTTGCCTGCAACTCTTGATGATATGAAACTTGCGGCAGAGATGACTGACGGAAGAATTATTCACGGGGAGTCAAATATCCCTGAAGCCGGCGGAAAAATTAAGCGTTTATTTTCCGAACCTTCGGATTGCAAAGCTTTGCCTGAAGCTATAGACGCAATAAGACACGCAGAATTGATTATTCTCGGGCCGGGAAGTCTTTATACAAGTGTTATTCCTAACCTTTTAATAAAAGAAATTTCTGAAGAAGTTGCAAAATCAAATGCAAAGAAAATTTATGTGTGCAATATTATGACTCAACCGGGAGAAAGTGACGGATACAGTGTTTCTGACCACTTAAAAGCACTTATTACCCATTCGGGTGTTGAAAAATTAGTTGATGCAATTTTAGTAAATAACAATATTCCTGAAAATTTAGATAAGTATAAAGAGCAGGGACAATATCCCGTTATACTTGACTCTGCGGAAATCAAAAAACTCGGTGTTGAGATATATGCCAAAAATTTAATAGAACCAAATAAGGACGGATTGATTCGTCATAGCTCTAAAAGAGTTGCTCATTCTGTTTATACGTGGTTTAAAAAAAGTCAAAAAAAATAGATGAAGGAAAAATATGTTATTTTCGGCTCAAGAACTCAAGGTAAATCATTAGAATATTCTGATGTTGATATTGCATTAAAAAGTAAAAATCAGATAGAGTTTGATAAAATTTTAAATTTGCGTTCTACATTTTCAAATTCAACATTTCCATACAAGGTTGACATCATTGACCTAAATAACATTGATGAAAAATTTTATAATATTATCAAAGATGATTTGTATAAGATTTTGTAATTAATCCCAATCCAAAGAATCTAAATCGCCTTTTTTGTATTTATTCTGTTTGTTTTTTATTGAGAGAGTATCTGCAAAATATTTACTTTGTGTTACAATTAAATTATGAAAAAAGTTACGGTAAGAACATTAGCAAAATATAAAGAAAACGGCGAAAAATTCTCAATGCTTACAGCTTATGATTTTTCCACCGCCAAATATTTTGATCAAGCGGGTATAGATGTTATCTTAATTGGCGACAGTCTTGCAATGACGGCTCTGGGTTACGAAAACACAAATCAGGTAGGCATTGAAGAAATGGGTATATTTACAAAAGCGGTTGCTCGCGGAGTTGAACACGCAATGGTTGTAACAGATATGCCTTTTATGAGTTATACAATAGATATTCCTTCGGCTTTAACAAATATCGGAAATATGGTTAAAAAGGGTGCTAATGCCGTAAAACTTGAAGGTTGTAATGATTATATCCTAAAACTTATTGAATGCACTGTAAATATGGGTGTTCCTGTTATGGGGCATATCGGTTTTACTCCGCAAAGTCAAAACGTTATTGGCGGTCACATAATTCAAGGGAAAACATACGAAGCAACCAAAAAACTTATCAAGCAGGCAAAAGAATTGGAAGATGCCGGAGCTTTTTCTGTCGTACTTGAAATGGTACCCGAATTGCCTGCAAAAGATATAAAAGAGAGTATAAACATTCCTGTTATTTCCTGCGGGGCAGGAAGATACTGCGATGGCTTTGTAATGGTTTGTGACGATTTACTCGGCAAGTTTGACAGTTTTACCCCAAAATTTGCAAGAAAATACGGCGATATGAAATCTTTAATTTTGGATTGTGCTCAAAAATATAATCAAGATGTTAAAAACGGCTCATATCCAAATGAAAATGAAGTATATTAGCAAAAAATATTTTTTTAGGGTTTTAGCACTTATATAAAAAATATTATTCGTGCGGAAAGGCTTTCTAATGATAGATAAAATAGGTTCAGATATTAACTTTACTTCAAATATATTGTATAACAGAATGCTTGATAAAGGATTTAATCAGGCTGTAATTAATGCAAGAACAGGTAAAACCTTAAATGCAAATCAGTTCGCAAATGCCATTAATTATTTGATTAATGACGGGAAAGATGATGTTTATTGTGTAAAAACTATGCACTCCGGGTATGAACCGCAAAACAAAGTGTATTTATTAAAAAATGGAAAAATTATCAGCAGTACAAACAAGTATAAAAAAGCCGGAAACAATGTTATACATCTTGTAGATACCTACGTAAAAGAAGAATTCCACACCGATCTTAATACCCCGAATATTAAAAACAGCTACAATGCCGTAAAAAATTCTTTCAGCTTAATTAATAAATATCTTGAAAATATTAAGGAACAATTTTCTGAAAATAGTAAAATATCAGAACAAATTACAGATATAAAGAAAAAAGTTGCAGATATTGACACCTATGCTAAAGAAAACGGCAACAATGAGGCTCGCTCTGAATTATATGTCAAAAAGCTAAGAGAAATCACACAAAATATACATTATGGCGAAATGCTTTAATAAACAGACCTGATTGTTCGGCTTTAACTTTACAACAGATTTTGCTTTTACTATAATTAACGTAAGCTACAGAAAAACATAAGGATAGAAAATGAGTACATATTTATTGGAAGTCGGAACGGAAGAATTACCTTATAAATTTATTCCACAGGCAATTTCGCAATTAGAAACAGGTTTTAAAAACTTTTTTGATGAAAATAAAATCAATTTTGATAATATAAAGGTTTATGCAACCCCAAGACGTTTGGCTGTTTTGGTTTACGGATTAGACGAAAAAACAGCAGACGAAGAAAAAATAGTAAAAGGTCCTATTGCTAATATTGCCTATGATGAAAACGGCAATCTCTCAAAAGCAGGAGAAGGCTTTGCAAATAAAAACGGAGTTAACCCTTCTGATTTATATATAGAAAACAATTATGTATTTGCAAAAATAATTATAAAAGGTAAAGATGTAAAAGCTCTTCTGAGCGAGAATGTTCCTACAATTTTTATGAAATTACAGGGTGCTCATTTTATGAGATGGGGCTATAATGATGAAAAATTCTCACGCCCGATTAAATGGATAGTTTCTATTCTTGACGGAGAACAGGTAAAAGTAAAAATTATAGATAAAGAATCTTCAAATGTTTCAAGAGGTCACAGATTTGCAGAAATTAAAGAAATTGTTATTGATAAACCTGAAAATTACAAAGATTTAATGAAAAAAGTAAATGTAATTGTTGACCAAAATGAAAGACGAGATTTAATAATTAAAAAAGCGAAAGAAGAAGCAGCAAAAATTGGTGCAGAACCTCATTACACAGATGACTTATTAGAAGAAGTAACATTTATTACAGAATATCCTGTACCTGCAATTTGCGAATTTGATGAAGAATTTTTGACAATTCCGGAGGAAGTTACCGTAACAGTAATGACTTCTCATCAGAGATATTTTCCACTTCATAAGGATGGTAAATTGATTAATAAATTTATTACCATGACAAATTACGTTGGGGATGAATTTAAAAACATAAAAGAAGGAAATGTTCGTGTAATCAAGGCAAGACTTGATGATGCGGTATTTTTCTTCAAAGAAGATACTAAAAAACCGTTAGAAAGTTATGTAGAAAGCCTTAAAGGTGTAACCTTCCAAAAAGGTATGGGTTCAATGTTTGATAAAACCCAAAGATTAATAAAATTATCAAAAACAATTGAAACAGATTTATTAAGCAGAGAATCATTAGCCTATAAACCGGCAGAAGGAAATGTTGAACGAACAGCATTATTATGTAAAGCGGATTTAACAACTCATTTAGTCTTTGAATTTACTGAACTTCAGGGATTTATCGGTGCAGATTATGCCCGCATTTCAGGGGAAGACAAAATGGTTGCTCAGGGAATTAAAGAACACTACTTCCCTCTAAATGCAGAGGCAGGAACAGCAAAATCTGTAGAGGGGCAAATTGTCGGCATAGCAGATAAAATAGATACTGTTTGTGCTGTATTTGCAGGCGGTAAAAAACCTACAGGCTCATCTGATCCGCTAGGAGTAAGACGTGCAGCCCTCGGAATTATAAGAACTATTTTGGACGCAAATCTGCAAATTGATATTGATAAATATATTAAAATCGCTATTTCAAATCTTCCGGTGCAAAAAGATTGCTATGAAGATGTAAAAGAATTCTTTATCCAAAGAATGATTATATTCCTTGCTGAAAAATATAATAAAAATATTCTTGAAGCCTGTGCAAACACAAATCCTCTATGCAATATCGCTGATTATGTAAAAAGAGTTGAAGTAGTTTCAAAATTAAATGCTCCTCAGCTTCTTGAAAACGCAAACAGGGTTATAAGAATTATAAAAGATTCCGGCTCTAATCAGGTTAATGAACAATATTTTGTTGAACCTGTTGAAAAAGCACTTTATAATGAAGTTAAAACAGTTTCTGAAACATCAGATTACAAAATATATCTTGAAAGTTTAGAAAAACTAAACCCAACAGTTACAAAATTCTTTGAAGATGTTTTGGTTATGGACAAAAACGAGAATGTTAAGAATAACAGAATATCCTTATTAACTCTGCTCAAAGAAAAATATGATTATCTTGCAGACTTTTCAAAGTTATAAAGAAAATATGTAACAAATTGTAAAGATAGTTTGTAAATTAATCAATTATTATTTTGAGGATATTTTACAATAGTACAGAAGCGTAAAGTGTAAGAGGTAAACAAAATGTTTGACCGTATCAAAAATTTAAAGATAGTTAAAAAAATTCAGCAAGCCGTTAATCCGCAATTAAGATGGCAGGAATTTGCAAACAAAACACAGTTAGACAAAAGCACCACAGCTTATTTGGAAGCAATTAGCGGTGTGGAAGATCTAAATAATATGTTTTCTGACGCAAGTGAGCTGGAAGCAGTGGTCAGAGCCCAACTCCAAGAGGAATTTCCCGGAATCGAAAACAAGAAATCCTACGAGTTGTTAGTAGATGCTGTAGTACACAACATCATGAAAAAACAGCTTCAAGCCGACAGCGATAATCTCGATATTGAATAAGGTTATCCACAAAAAGCCGAATATTTATGGCAAATAAGAAAAAGTAATACCTGTAAGGGTATTATTTTTTTGCGAAATTTTCATACTAAAGTATGAAATAATGTTATTTTATTAAAATATTGGGATTAATATTAATGAGAATAATAACTGGATAAAGAAGGCTGTTTTGTGCAGCCCTAAAGGTCTCAATACAACTAAATAGCTCAAAGAGAACCAAGGAGGTCATCATGGCTATTAATCTTATTCTTTTTGGATTCATCGTTTATACAGCATTAATCGTAGTTCCAAGCATTTGGGAAGAGTTAACTGCAGAAGGATAAGATTTTTTAAATTTTAACTTTTGCCACATGGTTGTAGTAGCAGCATTTTTTAGTGTTAAATTTACATTTATTTATATAAAAAATAAAACACCCGTTCAATGTAAACGAGTGTTTTATAATATTAAGAAACATTAAGTTTTATTACTTAATATTTTTTGCTACAGCTTGTGTAATATCTGTTCCGCCGTAAAGAACTATACCTTTACTAAGAACGATATCATAGCCTTCAGCTTTAGCTTTTGCAGCGATTTGAGAAGAAATTGATTCATCAATTGCTCTTAATTTAGCTGCGTAATCAGCATCCATTTTTTCTTTTTTAGACTGAAGTTCTTTGTTGTATTTTTCTTCGGCTGCTTGCTTTTTCTTTGTATCAGAAATTGAAGCTACGTCTTTTCTTGCTTTTTCAACGAACTTAACAATCTCTTGAGCCTTTAATTGTTGATCTTTCTTAAGAGCCTGTACTTGAGCAGATGCGTTAACAACAACAGGTACATCAATTACAGCTACTGAAAAATCAGCAGCATTTACTGCCGGACTAATTGCCAAACCTGATAATAAAGCCAATGCGATAAGTGATTTTTTCATATTGAACTCTCCTTTTCTTACTGAAAATATACTACCACAAATGTAATTTTTTTTCTACCTCTACACCATATGATTGAAATTTTTTGTTACAACTTTACACGTATTTTGAAAAATAATATAATAATGTTAATGACAAAAAATATTTTTACGGGTTTTTGTAAAAATGTTGTAATATAAAGTACATTTAATTTTTGTTTGTAAGAGAATATACTTATAGATATACAACTAGATATATAATAAAATAGAAGGTGAATAGATCAATGAGAAAGATGAAACATTTAAAAGGGTTCTTTGGTATTGCCGCTGCAATATCAGTAGGCTGTCTCTTGTCAGTCAACCCTTCATTCTCTGCCCCAATTTCTGCAGCCGGTACACATAACGCCGGTTATGGTTATACACACGGGGTTATAGAAGCTATGCAAGAGCAAGGTGGTTCTCAAGTTCACGATATGGATATGATGCGATATGACAAAAATTCCCGTATGCGTGATATGGACTATGAAAGCTATAAAAACAGACGCTATGGTACAGAAGGACAGGCAGTAAAAAATGTTGCAGGCCCTAACAGTGCATTAAAAGCTTCAATTGATGAAATGGGTTCTAAGGGCGTTTACGTTAATTCAATTGAAGTTTCTCCATCTGAAATTTTAACAAGAGAAGAAATTAACAGCGTTATCGGTCAATATGTCGGCAAAAACATATTTATGAATGACATTCAGGAAGCCGTTAACGGATTAAATAAATTGTATGCTGAAAAAGGTTTTGTTACGGCAAGAGCATATCTTCCGGAACAAACCGTTTCAAACGGCAACATTAAAATTGAACTTATTGAATCAAAAATAGGTAATATTTCAGTTCAAAATAACAGATATACTACTTCAGGTTACATCCTAAGAAGAATGCCTGAAAAATCAGGTGAACTTTTTGATATCGTTGATTTAGAAAAAGATGTTCTTGATTTTAACAGATATCACGATGGTGTTAACTTGACAGCTAATTTAAAAGCAGGTCAACAGCCGGGAACAACAGATATCGAATTGATTGCACAGGAAACTTTCCCTTTGCACATTATCGGTATGATGGATAACGCAGGCCGCCGTTCTACAGGTCCTTTAAGAGGTGGTCCTGCAATCGTTGTTGACTCATTATTTCACCACAGAGATCAGATGTCTATAGGTTCATACTTCTCTCGTGGAGCAATAAGTCCGTTCTTTGATTACAGTTTCCCTATTAACAAAAAAGACGGTAGAATCGGTTTTTCATTCTCCTCAACTTTTGCTCGTAAGATTAGAACAGGTGAACCGATTCTCGACCAAATGGGCTTGAGAAGTAATTCATATGTTTATAGCTTGTACTATGATCAACCGCTTGTAAGAACTCGTGGTTTTGAATTCAAAACATATGCAGCTATGAACTATAAACGTGCAAGAACCTGGTTTACAAATGAACAATTTAATCCAATTAAAATATTTGCACCTCAGTTAGAAGATACAGACCAAGTTACAAGCTTGGATCTCGGATTTAACTTGAGAAAAGATACAAAATACGGTATTTGGTACTTTAACCAAATGGCTAGTATGGCATTCCCTATATTTGACAGTGAATCAAGCTACTTCAAATATTCAGGCGGATTGTTAAGATTACACGATTTCTCTCACGGATTTATCGGTCAGTTGAGAGGCAGCTATCAAATAATTCCTAACAACAAACATATTCCGTATATTGATTTGTTCCAAACAGGTGGTTTGGCTACAGTCAGAGGTTATTCAGAAGGTTTGTTAATGGGTAAAAACGGTTACTATGTAAGCGGTGAATTGATGTTCCCATTATTACCTAGAACTATAAATACGAAAAAAGGTCCTCGTAACTTTATCGGTAATTACATCAAGGGTGCAATCTTTGCTGATACAGGCGGAGTTTTCCCTGTCCACGCCGAAGACTACTATGAAAGTTATTTCTTAACTTCAATCGGTATGGGTTTACGTGTTCAGTTGCCGGGTGACTTGAGTGCAAGATTATACTGGGGTTATCCTTTAATCAACAACAAATACGAACACCACAGACATATGGGTAGATTCCACTTTGAGTTAACAGTTGAACCTGATTTAGACAGATTGTTAGCAAGACGTGAAAAGAAACCTGTAGTAATGCAGCCGGCTCCTCAACCGGAACCAAAACCACAAGAACCGGCTCCTGTTGAAATGAACAACTATGATGATGTTAGACACTATGACTACTTGTTAGATGGTTCAGCAACATCTCTGTAATATAATTCAACGCAATGTAATATAAAATGAAAAATAACCTGTGATATTTCTATCACAGGTTATTTTTTAAACTTTATGACACTATGATAAAACCTTATTAACAATATCCTGTGCAGTAATTTCAAGACAGGATAATTTTTCACAAGTCGTCATTCTCTTTGTCCAAAGACAAGGCTTTAGAGGACAATTATCATTAGATTTCACAGCCGTTACATTTTTATTTTGCGGTATAAGTGTTGTATCATCTGTCGGACCAAAAATCGCATATGTCTTTACACCCAGCGCGACTGCAATGTGCAAAGGTGCAGAATCAGAACACAAAAATTTCTCACATGAAGAAATTAATTCTGCCAAATCCGTAAGATTTTTAGTTGTACCGTAAAGATTTTCAAAATTGTGAGTTCTGACATTTTCAAGAATAGTTTTAATACACTCATCATCATCAGGCCCACCGACAAGCATAACTTTTAAACCGTTTGCCACAAGCAAATCAATAACATTTGCCCAGATTTCAGGCGGTATTGTTTTTATACACTTTTTTTCAATACTTATTTTACTGACTCCGGGGTGGATTAATACAGAATTTGCGATAGTTTCGCGTCTTTGAATTTTAATTTGCGGAAGTTCTGTATTAAAAGAAGTCAAATTTCTTATTAAATCGTGATACATACTGCAAGCATACTGTTTTTTATTTAATTTAACAGCATATGTAAGCAATTTTTGGCTTAATTTTCCGGTATCATATCCGCAGCGAACTTTTATACCCGTTAAATAAAGCAATATACTGATAAGTTTATTACCACCCGAAGAAATTACAATATCATAATGCCCCTTTTGTGCTTTACATAAAAGTTTAAGCATTTCAATATATTTATTTTTCTTTTTAATATCAACAAAAATTAAATCGTCAATGACATCCGTTAAATCTTTTATGCCTTTGCTCCTTGACTCAAGTGCAAGAGTAATATGCGAATTCGGGAATTCATTTTTTAGTGAAATCAAAGTAGGGAGAAAAAATATTTCATCTCCGATTCCGCCAAAATTTATGCAAAGTATTCTTTTCATGCTTTCCATAAAATTATTATACTCTAAAAAGAATATTCTTTTGCACCTTGGGGTAAATCATAAAACAGCTTTGATGCAAGAGCAAATTTTTCAGCAGATGCGCTTACATAAAACTCCTCAAATCGCTCATTTTTGTCACATAACAGATTAGAAGCTGCCAAATCATTTTTAATAAATTCCGCAAAATAAGGTGCCGGATCAATGAATAATTCTTTTGGTGCAAATCTTGATAATATATCCACCAAATACGGATAATGCGTACAACCAAGAATTATTTTTTCAGGATTATTCTTCATCATATTTTCAAGGTCATTTTTAACAATCTCAATACTTTCCGGAGTATTTGTCAGATTATTTTCTACTATTTTCACCCATTGCGGACAGTATTGACCGATGACTTTGATATTTGGATTATGTTTTTCTATTTCTTTTTCGTATGCATGAGATTCAATAGTTGCTTTGGTTGCAAACACACCCATACGACTGACATCAAATCGTGCAAGTATTTTTGCACATGACTGAACAAGCGGATAAATTTTAAAATTATACTTATCTTTGATGTCATTATAAACAACGGATGATGTTGTATTACATGCCATAACAACAGCTTTTACACCTTTTTCTTCAAAAAATTTTAAAATATTGGTTGAATATGATAATAATTCTTCTTTTGTTTTGTCGCCATAAGGAACATGCAAAGTGTCGCCAAAGAAAATAAAACTTTCATTCGGCATAATTGCTTTTACTTGTTTTAAAACTGTCAGTCCGCCGACACCGGAATCAAAAAAACCTATCGGGGCATTTTTATTTAAAGTATGCATCAATTCCCTCTACAATTGCCTTAGCTGTGGCATTTTTACGACTTTCCGTTATTAGTTGCGAGCGCTCCTGCTGATTTGAGATAAAACCTATTTCTAACAACACGGCAGGGGCAGTCGTATGATTAATAACATAAAATTTTGATTTGAACAACCCGCGGTCTTTGGAATTAATATTGTTTAGCATTGCTGCGTGCATATTTTTAGCAAGTGTAAGACTGTTATCTTTATAATAATGTGTTTCAATACCATACGGCGAATCACTGTTACTTGAATTTACGTGAACACTTACAAAAATATCAGGATTAAATACTTCACTCATTGTTACACGGTCTTCAAGTGAAACATATTTATCACTTTCTCTTGTCATACCGACAACATAGCCTTTCTTCTTCAGCATTTTTTCAACTCTTTTTGCAATATCAATAACAATATCTTTTTCATAAATATTGTTTCTTATTGCACCGCAATCAGAACCTCCGTGTCCTGCATCAATCATTACATATTTTTTGCCGTCTTTTCTTGGTTTGACAATTACAGGAATATTGATTTTTACAGGCGGAGCCTCAACTATCGGTTCTTCTTTTGCAATATAAGGTTTTGTTGTATGAACTCTTATTCTTAAAGTTCTTCCGTCACCGCCCAAATATATATCGGTATTTTCTATATCCGAAAGCGGAATAGTTAATTTTGCACCACCGCCTTTTATATCAGCCATTTCTGAAGTTTCAAAAGGAGTTCCGCGTAATTCTGACTTTATTGCACCGCTAAAATAGTTGTTTATATTATACATATTAACTTCCAGCTTTCCGGCAGAAGATTTGTCTATACCGAAAATAAGCGGGTTATCAAATACAAGTTTTGCACTATATGTCTGATCGTCTGTTTTTTCAGAATTTACAGCGGTCATATTTGTTGTTGTCGAATAAAGGTTCAGAGCGCTTGTTGTTTTTGGATTGTATAATGCAAGTCTTTGAGTATCACCATATAATACAGGGATATAGTTTTCAGGATTTGAAGTTGTAATAACAACACGTGCAGTATTCTGATTAAACTGCCCGATTTTTATGGAATCGTTTGTACCGAAAGGTATATCTTTATTTCTAAATATAGGATTTACTACCGCATTTTTAATATCAAAAGCCACTCTTGACGGTGCAGTCAAATACATTGGTTTTGAAAGTGTATATGTTCCTGTTCCGCTGATAACAGGCATTGCTCCTCTAAAACTGATGTTATCTATATAATATTTTGTTTTTAATATCTGATTTTTCGGAGTTAATATTATATCGCCATCATTTGCAGAAGCACTATTAAATGCAGAATTAATTTGGTTTAAGGTCGTTTTGGCTCCTATAATTTTTTGATTTATCGTTGTTTTTTCCCATAAATCAACCGTTCCCGATTCTTTATAAACTTCCTGAAAATAATAATTTGATATAACCGTTTGTTTAAATCTTACAAAATATGTATTATTAATCCTTTTAAGACAAATATTTGCCGGGTTAAAGTCATTATTGTATTTAATAACAATTCTTACGGTTAACGGATTTTGAGAAAACTGTGCAATAGAAATTTCTTCAATACCGTCAGAATTGATTACATAATCTTTATTTCCGCCTTTTAATACTGCGGGCTGAATATCAAAATAAAGTTTCTGCTCTTGTGGTATAAATCGTACAATCGGTTTTGCATCAGGCTGAAATTCAAAACTATCAAAGGTGTTAATACTTAATACCGCGCCGGTGTTATCGTATGTAATTGAATTTATTTCAAGAGGCTCACAAAATCCTGCAAGAACTGTTAAGTTAAGGATAAATGCAAATAATAGAAATATTTTAAGAATAAATTTTTTCATATACAATAACCCTAATTTTATTATATGACACACCAACCAAATATCAAATATGTTACGCGAGAAATTCTTAACGGATTAAAATTCCTGCTTATACATTTCGTCTTCCCAATATTCAAGCTCTAATCTGCCTATAACAACAGTATCACCGTTTTGGATTCCGATATTTTTAAGCTCCTCCATGATACCCATTGCACGCATGGTGTTCTGCAGGCGGATAACCTGCTCGGTCACTCTTGTATTTATGATTTGAGAAATTCTTATAATCTTACCGCCGGTAACTTCATAAACATTTTTTGATAATTTATGAACTTCCCAATAACTGTCATCATTATTGGTAGCTTCCAAATCTTCTTCGACAATTATTTCAGGCTCCGATTTAGGTATAGTGTCAACTTTATTTTCAAGTTCATTTTTTAATAACTCTACACCCGCGCCTGTTACAGCAGAAATACAATAAACATTGTCCACACCGGCAGATTTGAATTCCTGTTTTAATTCTTCAAGTCTTTCAGGTTCTATTGCATCTATTTTATTAATAGCTGTAATTTGATATAAATCTGCAAGTTTTTGAGAATATTTTTGCAGTTCATTATTGATTATTTTATAGTTTTCCAAAGGTTTTTCTGCCGTACCGTCAACAATATGCAGTAAAAAACGACATCTTTCAACATGACGCAAAAAATCATGTCCTAACCCCACACCATCAGATGCGCCCTCAATTAAACCGGGAATATCAGCAATTACATAACCGTCATTATCATGTTTTTTCACAACGCCAAGATTTGGAATGATTGTTGTGAAAGGATAATCCGCAATTTTAGGTTTTGCAGATGATACTCTGCTTATAAATGTTGATTTACCCGCATTTGGCATACCCAAAAGACCAACATCCGCTATAAGTTTTAATTCTAACTGCAAATTACGTTCTATTCCCGGTTCTCCCGGTTCTGAATACTGGGGAGCACGATTCTGCGGTGTGCAAAAATGAATGTTTCCTCGACCGCCTCTGCCACCTTTTGCAACAAGAACCTTTTGCTCATGATGGGTTAGGTCTGCAATTACATTACCTGTTTTTAAATCTTTTACAACCGTACCTGCAGGCACTTTTATATATAAGTCTTTTGCACTTTTACCATGCATACTCTTTTTAAAACCATTTTCGCCATTTTCAGCTTTAAAAACCGTTTTGTAAGTAAAATCCATCAAAGTAGATAGACCTTCATCCGCAATCAGATAAACACTTCCGCCGTTTCCACCGTCACCACCGGCAGGCCCGCCTTTATCCACATATTTTTCTCGGCGCCACGCAACAATACCGTTACCGCCTTTGCCTGAAGATATTTTAATTTTTACTTTATCCATAAATTGCATAGTGAGTACATATTACAATGAACATGACTTACAGGCAATAAATATTTAATGAAAGGGAATGGGGGAATAAGGAAATAAGTTCATTACATTTTATTTGTTATTGCTATGCCGACATTAAAATAGCTATATGTATAAACCTAAATTTTTTGTGCTCTTTCCATTACATCCTGAATAAATGCACATTTTTCTTTTAAACCGATTTTTATATCCGAATATTTTTCTGCCTTGATTTTAATATCAAAATATCTGCTAATCATTTTTTCCTGTTCAGAATCAGAATAATCAGTCCAATACGGAGTCTTTTTTATTTTTTTTATTGTATTAACCACCAAATCATTTAAAGGATTTTCAACTCTTTCCTGACTGATACTCGGAATACAAACAGAAGAAAAAGATTTTACCGGTTGAGGAATCGGATCTTCAGGAATTAATTTACCTTCTTCCGCCGGATAACAGGTATCTATATTTTCCTCTACCGTATTTGTCATATATGATTCCTGTTTTATTACTTTACCAAATATTTTTGTATTTTCTAATTTTTTCTTTGGCTTATAATTTGTTATTTCCATACCTTCTCCGTTTTATTTATCTAATATCTGTTCAAATTGCTCCTGCATATTCATTTTGTATAAATTATCCGATATATACAATGCAAGCTGTTTATAACTTTGTGCAACATTTGTTGATGAATTAATTTCACTAACCGGAATACCCTTATTTATAGCTGTCATTATCGCAAAATAATTGTTCGGTATTTTCCAGTAAATTTCTCTTGAAAGAACCTTCTCAACATCTTCTTCCTTAATTTCATCGTTTTCCATAAAACGATTTATAACAATTTTTGTTTTTTCCTTGTCATATCCTAATTTATCAAAAAGTTCCAAACATCTTTGGGTATTGCGTAAAGCAGGCAAATTTGCAACCGTCATTAATAATATCATGTCAGAATTATCTAATGATGCAATATTTTTGCCGTCAAAACTTGCCTCGGCATCAACAATAATATAAGAAAATGTATCTTTTAATGTATTAAAAAGCTTTGTAATCTGCTGAGGTTTTATATCATCCGCCTGCTTAAAATACGGAGGATCAGCAAGCACATAAAGACTTGTCCTTTTGTACCGCTCTAATGTACTTAATAAGAAGGTTTCATTAATCTTATCAATATTTTCAAGCATATAAGAAATATTGAATGACGGCTTTAAATCAAGAAAAGTTGTAATATCTCCGGTCTGAAAATTCAAATCAATTAATGCAATATTTTCTTTTGTAATTTTTGACAATTCCAACGCCAAATTAGTAGCCAGTGAAGTTTTGCCCAAGCCGCCCTTATTAGAAAAAACTGATATTATTTTACAGTTATTTTTACTTTTAGGTAACGCTGATTGTGAAATTATCTTTTTCAAGGCACTCAAATATTCGGTTTTGATAACAGGGACAGGCAAAAATTCCTTTGCCCCCGAACGCATTGCCTCAACAATAAGCTCAACAGAAACACTATCACTCAATGCTATTACCGAACAATTAGGACACTGTGCGCTTACCTGTTTTATTAAATCAGTTTTTTCCTGCGTATTTTGTGATAAATCTACCACCAAAACTGATTTATCTTCAATTGAAGAAATTTTTTCATAAACCTGTTGATTAGAAGATAAAACACAAACCTCAAGATTTTCAATCTCCGAAGAATACATCTTCAGCACTTCCGAAGTCGAAAATTCGTCTGAAAATATAACTGCTAACATCTTGTTCATACACATATGCCTTACAACATCAGTCTAACATATATATTCATGTTATGCAAGATTTTGTAAATATGCACATAGAGATAAATTTAATAAAGAGCCACAACTTTAGTCTAAAAATTTTCCTCGAAATTGTAATCAAAATCGATATCTTTTAATAATTCATCTATTTTCAAATCTAGTAAATATGCAACTCTTAATAAAGTGGAAAATTTAAAATCATTAATGCCATTTTCCAATCTGCTCCATGTTGCAGTAGTTAAATGTCCATTATTCAAAATAAATTTATTAAGAGATTTAGAATGTTTCAATCTTAATTCCTTAATTTTATTAGATAATTTGGCAAGATTTTCTTTATCAATTTGTTGCATATATGTAATATTAATGCTTTAATGTTGATAAATCATTACACATATGTAATGCTACAAATAAATTATACCCGTTTGGGTAATTATATTTGATTTACAGATTTTATATAATATTAAAAAAGGAAAAATAATGAAAAAGACTATTTTAGTTGATTTAGACGGAGTATTGAACGAATATACCGGAAATTATGATGAAAATAATATCCCGCCAATCAGAGAAGGTGCTTTTGATTTCTTAAAAAACTTATCACAAAAATTTATTGTTAAAATATTTACAACAAGACCGAAACAACCGGCATTAGAATGGATAAAATTAAACAATCTTGAACAATTTATTTCAGATATTACCAACATAAAAGAACCTGCATATGTTATCGTGGACGACAGATGCATAAATTTTGGCGGTAATTATTCCGACACCTTAGAAAAAATTAAAAATTTTAAAGTTTGGTATAAATAGACAATTATCTTACCTTATTTTCATTCCCTGAGATAAGTCTTTTAATATTTTCTCTGTGCAAATAAATAACATAAACCGCTGCAATAAAAGCATAAATAACATAAGCAAGCGGTGATTTTAGCACCCACATAATTACGGGAGCAAGTGCAAGTGCAATTATTGAACCCAATGAAACATAACGTGAAAACCAGGTGATTATTGCCCAAACGACAGCAATAATTAAACCTGCCTGCCAATTCAGTGCAAGCAAAGTTCCGACACCGGAAGCAACCGATTTACCGCCGGTAAATTTTAAGAAAACGGATTTGCTGTGTCCGACAATGGCAAATATAGCTGCAATAACAGGTAGCAAACCTATTTCCCTGTACGCATCAGCAAAGAAATAAGCCAAAACGACAGGTAAAGCACCTTTTAAGGCATCCAAAAGCATTACAATAAAAAACCATTTTTTGCCCATAACACGCTTAACATTTGTAGCTCCTGTTGAACCGGAGCCAACCGTTCTTATATCCTGCCCCGTAAACAATTTTACAATTATATAACCTGTCGGAATTGAACCGATTATGTATGCACAAAAAATAGTTAATAAAATTTGTAATATACTGCTCATTTTTATCTCTCCTTTATGATAATAACATTTTAAAACTCAAATTTTCACAAATTGTCTGGGGATTCATCGGCGGAATTAAAGACGCCTGCCTGTTTGCCTCCTCTACATACTTTAAATCCCGCAAAAATCTATAAAATAAATTTTTGTCCGAAGAATACTCTCTCATTTTTTCAAAAATATAATTTTGCATTTGTTCAAATACAATTTTTTCATCATAATCAGACACCAAATTTTGCATTTCGGATGCAAAATCCAAAACCGCAGAACGCTCCTTTTTCCAATAATCAGAAATGAAATTCCGCACAATATTATAATCCCTTTCCTGCGTATTGACTGCAGGGACAAAAAATGCCTGCGCTCTTGATACAACGGTAGAAATTACATCCGTTTTATCTTTTGTCAAAAATATAAATGTCGTATTTGACGGCGGTTCTTCAAATGTTTTTAGTAAAGCATTTGATGTAACCTCAGGAAAATTCTGTTGATTTAAAGGTAATAAATTACCATCTTCATCCCTGTCGCAGAATATATAAACCCTGTGATAATCACTTGAAACAAGCAATTCAGATATTATGGCTCTAGCTTGTGCAACATTTATATTTTTCTTTCCGGTAGATTTTTCTTCATCATCAGAACCATTATCGCTTTCTTTAAAATCAAGTCTTGTGTATATTTTAACGGCAGGATGAGTCTGTTCTCTTATCCAGCGGCAATTTTGACAGTCACAGTCAATTGCACCGTCTTTTTTACAATTTAAAAGCCTTGCTAATTCCAGGGCAAGTTCACATTGATTCTTTGTATCACCGCCCCAAAACAACAAACAATGTGCAACATTTTTACTTTCATCTTTTATAGCGGAAGTAAAATATTTAACAAGCTCGGGATTTTTATTATAAATCTCACTACTGTAGTAAGGCATATTCTACCTCTCTTTCAGGGGATAAATTAGACTGTCCGCTTTTGATTCTGTATTCCGCTTTTGTCAGATTTTCTTTTAATTTAACCAAATTTTTTAACGAAACATTTTTTAACTTTGCTATCTGCAGTTTTGTTCTATAAGGATGCCAGCCGATAATTTTGGCTATTTCATCAGCAGACTTGGTTTTGGCATTTGCCTTCATAGTAATTTTTGCTGATAAATCTTTATGCAAAGTAAAAAGAATAGATAACGGATGAGTTGTCATCAATAATTTTTGGTATTCTTCAAGCGCCTTAAGAATATTTCCGTCAATCAAATTATCAATAAACGCAAACAAATCCTCATTATTTACACAAATTTCACGCACCATATCAATTGTTACGGTTTTACCACCCGCAAAAACTTTTAATTTTTCTATTTCAGAATCAAGTAACCGCAAACAAGAGCCAACCTGAAGCAACAGTTGAGAAACAGCATCAGCATTAATTTTTACATCCTTTTCTTTGCATTGCATTTTTATCCAGTTTTCAAGCTCGGTAGTTTTATATGACGGTATCTGCAAAAATTCTTTTGGATTATATTTTGACAATATTTTAAATATTTTTTTACGCTTATCAACCCCCGGCTTTTTAGGATCAGGATCAGAAATTGCACGAAATACAATATCCGTATTTTCATTTGCACTTTCTAAAACTTCTTCAAGCTGTTTTAATTGTTTATCGTCAAAACTGTCTTCTCCTTTTGATTTGAAATATTTTATACAATCAATAACAACAAGCATTTTGCCAAACATCATAGGCTGGGAAGACACAGCAGAAATCAAGTCAGGAAACTTTGGGTTGTTAAATTCTTTATAACTCATTTCAAGAAAATTTTTATCAAGACCGGATTTTAACTTCTTGATTTCGTTTGAGATATTAAATTCTTCATCCCCATAGAAAAAATAAATCATGCATAAATTTTAGCATAAAAATATGCTTGATAAATAATATTAGATAAAACATGTCGTTGCGAGGAAGTCAAAAGATTGACTGACGAAGCAACCCAGCTTATAATTCTGTTATGAATGCAGATAAGCAATATTATGTTTATATTTTATTTAGCAAAAAGAATGTGGCAACATAAAAACAGAGTTATTAAAGGTTTTACACAAAAATATAATGTTGATAAATTGGGATATTATGAAATTTCAAATGATATAAACTCTGCAATAGCAAGGGAAAAACAATTAAAAGGCGGTAGTCGTCAAGCAAAACTTGATTTAATAGAAATAAACAATCCAAATTGGCACGATTTATATTATGAAATTATTTAAAACAGCTGGATTGCTTCGCTATCGCTCGCAATGACAATATATTCTGTAATATTTTTACGAAATTATTTTTAGCATAAATCTGAAATTCTAAAAACTTTTGTTATAAATATTCAAAATATCCGGTGGATAGAGTTCTGTTTTTTCGTATTCTAAATTTATACAGTCGGAAATCTTTTCAATACTTTTACCCCCGAAACATGACTTTCCGCTGTTATCCGACAAAATTTTAGGTGCAGTAAAATGATATAACTTATCAACATAAGGCAAAAAACTGCCGTTCAAAATTCCGCCGGCTTCAACTAAAACACTCATAATTCCTGAAGAATAAAGTTTTTCCACAACAAAATCTATTTTTAATTTATTATCCGTTACCGGAGTTTTTATATAGATTATATTATTATCTTTTCCATCTTTGAGCGCATTAAATACAAAAATTTTTCCGTTTTTATAAATATTATGATGATTTGTATCTGTTTTTAATTCTCTGTCTAAAATTATTTTACACTTATGCTCCATTGTCGGATTATCAGCAATTACGGTTGATGAAGAAGTTAAAATTGCATCATACATTGCACGAATTTCTCTGACCTTTGCTCTTGCATTTTCTGATGTAATCCATTTTGAATCACCATTTGAAGTTGCAATTTTACCGTCAATAGTAGTTGCAGTTTTTAGTGCAACAAAAGTTTGTTTTTTTACATGATTTTTTATGAAAACCTCATTGAGCTTTTTACATTCATCCTCAAGTACAGGCCCTATAACCTCAATACCTGCATCTTGCAGTTTTTTTAAACCGTTACCTGCAACTATAGGATTAACATCTTTCATCCCGTAAACAACGGTTTTTATACCTTTTTCAATGATTAAATCAGCACACGGAGGAGTTTTACCGTAATGAGAACAAGGTTCAAGATTAACAACTAATGTGCATCCTCTGGCATCATCAAGTTTTAAAAGTGCATCCCGTTCTGCATGATTTTCGCCATACCTCGCATGATAACCTGTAGAAATAATTTCACCGTTTGAATTTAATACAACACAGCCAACCAAAGGATTTGGACTCACACTCCCAAAGCCAGACTTAGCAAGTTCTATACATTGTTTCATTAACTTAACATATTGCTGTTCCATGATTTGTATTTTATAAGAAATCATGATAAATTTAAAGAGTATTATGTGTTTTATTTTTAAATAAGGAGAGTTAGTATGGTAGATTTAAAATACATTGGGCACAGTGCATTTATCATTAAAAATGATGACAAAGCTGTAATTATTGACCCATGGGTAGAAAAAAATGCAGAATTTAATTGGCATGATGAACCAATTACAGATATTTTGTTGACCCATGCTCACAGCGATCACTTGGGTAATGCAATCGATATCGCAAAAGAAAAAGATATTGAAATAACTGCAATATCTGAAATTGCTACATACTTGGAGAAAAAAGGCGGAGTAAAGGCAAAATCTATAGGTTTAGGTTCTTGGATTAATTACTCTTGGGGACGTGCAGTATTTGTACCTGCATTCCATTCAAGCTCACTCCCTAACGGAAACTACGGCGGTGTTGCTGCAAGTATTATTCTTGATGTTGACGGTGTAAGAATTTTCCATGCCGGTGATACTTGCTTAACAGGTGAAATGAAAACTATCAGAGAATTATATGCTCCGCAAATCGCATTATTACCTGTTGGCGGTAATTATACAATGGATGTTGACCATGCTGCAATGGCTGCAAAATGGTTAGGAGTAAGAACTGTAATCCCTATGCATTACGGTACTTTCCCTGAAATTGAAGCTGATTTACAAAGATTTGCTCAACTTATTGCAGTTGGCAACACAGCTTGTCAAATTCTTGATCCTAACAATATTAAGTAGGCTTAAAAACTTAATGTTATTCTATAGAGCAATCTCCGGCTTATTGCAGTCGGAGGTTGTTTCTATTATAATTAACCTGTATTTTTTTGGGAAAAGAGGTAATTTATGAAAATATTATTTGTCATTGACAGAATTGAATTAAAATACTTTGAATTTAATAATCTTGTCACTAATTTTTGGCTTATAAAAAGTATGCTTGAACGCAATTGTGATGTAAAAATTGCAACCATAGACCATTTAAAATTAAAATCATCAATTGCGTATAGTAATGCTTTTGATTCTTACCTCAAAGACGAAAATATTTTTTATGATAAAAAAAGCCTGAAAGAATACAAAATAGAAGATTTCGACCTTGTAATGTTCAGACCTGATCCTCCGGTAGATTTGGATTATATCAATGCTACTTATATATTTGATTTTGTTGACCGAAGCAAAACCTTTATTATGAATGACACAAAATCTGTTAGGAATTTTAATGAAAAACTGCACGCAGTAATGTTTAATAATCTTATGCCGGAAAATATTGTTACAACCTCATTTAACGATATTATAGAATTTTTGAATAAAGAAGAAGAAATTATATTAAAACCGTTAAATCAATGCTTTGGCGGTGGAGTAATGTATTTGAAAAAAGGAGATAAGAATACTGCCGTAATAATTAACCAAATGACACAAAACGGTTCAAAAGCAGTTATGGTTCAAAAATATATTGATAAAGCAATTTATGGGGATAAGAGAGTTTTATTTTTAGGAGAAGAAATTTTGCCGTACTGCGTGCAAAAAGTCCCAAGCAACAATGATTTTAAATTCTGTGATCACAAAGATGACAATATTAAAAAAGCAGTTTTATCAGACAGTGAAATTGAAAAGTTCAAACCTGTTGCAAAAAAATTAAATTCTATGGGAATTTATATGGCAGGACTTGATGTTATAGATGAAAAAATAATAGAAATCAATGTAACTAGCCCATGTTATTTTATTAAAGAAATCAACGGACACTTTAATTGTCATATTGAAAATGATATTACAGATTTTATATTGTCAAAAATTCTGGCAAAATGTAATGTTTCATAGTAATTTATCAAACTGGCTATAGTCTGCCATATTGCTAAAATAAGCTTTCCATATTAAAAAAAGTTTACATCATTATTTGTACTTATGTAACTATCGAAAACTATTTCTTTGGCTTCATCTTTAGATATTTCTAAATCTTCCATTAATTCTTTTGTATTCTTTTTAATATGAGATATATCTTTTTTTGCTTTTCTCGGGTTAATTTTGTACATATCCGAATCCTCACTGATAAAATCACCGTCAGGTCTGGAAATTTTACCCTCAACAACTTTTTCATATAAATTTAAAGTTCTATCGGTGGCTTTTTCATACCCGTCATTCATCCATACATTCATTACCGTATTAAGCATTTTCCCTTTTTTATTCTTTATGAAATTTCCGCTATACACATCCATCAAGCGAATTTCCAAATCATTCTTTTTCGGAAGTATGTATATATCTATATCACTGCCCTGTTCGGTCAAATCATTATATTTATCCGTATATTCTATTGTTCGTGCTAATCTTTCACTCGCACCTCTTTGCTGCCAGTCCATTTTTGATTTTTGTATCTGAATACTGCCGAACGACATATTTGAAATGCTATTAATTCTCATACTATATCTCCTTTTTATAGTATAAATAAAACAGATAAAATTAATTTTTGCCAGGACTTATAACTATTTATATAATTCGTTATAATGCACATCTTCAAAAACATCGGCAATATCTTTTAAAGCATCGCCTTCTTTTTGATGATTTTCTATAAATTTACGAATTTGATTTATTCTGAAATTTTTTACATTATCAACTACTTCAGCTGCAAACATTTTAAAATTATCAAAATTTGTCGGTTTTGGGAAATTTACCTTCTCTTTTGCCTGTTTAGGTGCAATATTTTCATACAATTCTTTGAGGAAATCTCTCAAAGCATGTCTGCCATCATTTATTTTGACAGGGAACTTTGAAACTGTTTCGTGATCTTTATATGCAGAAACAGCAACATCATGAAACAAATCATTCTCCAATGGAGTTATATAAATATTTAACCCTTCGTGATGTGCATAGTTATCCAAAGCACCCATTGTTCTATCGTTGATATATTTATTTAATCTGCTATCTTTCAATAAAACATTATTAGTATTGATTCTGTAATGCTTTCCAAGGGGTATATTCGGTAGTCTGTCGGCTTCTGATGGGGTCCAACACATTAAATTTACATTTCCTATTTTATGTATATGAGGCATTTTAAAACACTCCTTCCGTCAAGAACGAGGATATCTCTAATATATCTGTTTGTCAAGTTATACCCACTCGTGAATATCTTTTTTAGTAGGCTCCCAACAGCAAGATTGATAATCTCTTGTTTTACAATATCTGCAAAACGGAACCGGTTTAACCATAGATTTTAAGATTGATTCGTGATTTCTTATTTTGTAAATATCAACATAATCATAAGGAGTAACCTCAAGATTTGTACCAAAATATTTATTAAAATGTTCTATATGTGCAATTGTCGGACAGGTATATAATTTACCCTTTTTCAGAGTAACACAATTTTTGACCATACAATGAGAAAAAGAATCAACCCAATATTGCTTTCCTTCTAAATCAAGTTTCCAGCTGCCCCAGTCTTTTTTATTTTCTTCGTTCGTTTTTGTACCTGTATAGCCGCAAAAAACTCCAAATTGCTTTGCTCTAGCATCAATAGTTTCATAATCAATTTTTAATCTGTATAAAGAAACCCAAATTCTGATATCGCTCTTTTTACAAGCCTCCCAAAAACTGTCAGGCTGTTGAGGTAACAAAATTCCGTTTGTTATAATTATTATTTGAGTATTAGGGAACAATTCTCTTGCAATAGGGAAAAACTGAGTCAGTTGAGGGTGAAGGAGCGGCTCACCGCCAAGCAAAAATATTTGCCCCAATTGAGCATCAGTCAACGCTGCAAGTCTTGACAAATCAGACCTAAAGTTTTCTATATTCAGATAAAAATCCTCAGCTAAAGGTGAAAAATGAGTACAGCCTTTGCAGTTTAAATTACAATGATCTGTTAAATGAATATCTATTTTTTCAAGCATTTGTGCCATTAATTAATCCTCTGCTACTTTTAATAATCTTTTCCAGACTTCGTCAATTGAACCCGAAGCATCAATAGTTTTCAGGCAATTTTTATTTTTATAATATTCAATTAACGGCGATGTTTCGGAATAATATGTATCAAAACGCGCCTTTGCCGTTTCTTCATTATCATCTTTTCTCTGAGTTAATTGTGTTCCGCAATAATCACATAAACTATCTTTTTTCGGAGGTTTGAATTTTAGATTATATATCTCTCCACACTTTGGACATGAACGGCGATTAACTATTCTTGAAATCAATATTTCCGTATCAATATCAAAATAAATTGCTCTGAAATCAGATTTTTCTCCGTTATCAAGTTCTTCATTTATTTTAGTAAGCATATCAGCCTGTTCAACACTTCTTGGGTAACCATCTAAAATATACCCATTTTTACAATCCGGCTGAGATAATCTGTCTTTTATTATAGATGCCACCAAATTTACAGGAACAAGATGCCCTTTATCAATATATGATTTGGCAATTTTTCCGTTTTCAGTCTGAGCAGAAATTTCTGCCCTTAAAAGTGAACCTGTATCAACATGCGGAAAATTAAAATATTGTGCAAGTTTTGAAGTTTGAGTACCTTTACCGCATGCCGGCGGCCCTAAAAAAATAAGTTCTTTTTTCATTTATTCAACCTCTTTCAACCCATTTTAGTACAATGAAGAAATCATTTCAATGGGCTAAACAGAGGAAGAATAAACTCAATTATTCTTCATCATCTTCAAACAAATTTGTCTGATCAACTCTTCCGCTGCCGTCACTTACACTACTGCCGGAATCAGCACCCTGAGAAGTGGCTCTTTTTTCAAGTCTTTCTTCCGCCAGTCTGTCTAATTCAGCTTTTGTATGATGCTTTCCGCTTTTATCTATCCAGTTTCCTTTTGCATCTATTGCTTTAACTTCAGGCATTTCTACAAATGTCTTAAACTGAGCAAAACGATATACGTGAGTTTTAGTTTTATCGTTATAATAAACACCTTTAGCAAAAGTTTCTCTGTAATTCATTTGCGACATTAAATTGGCATCATATAAAACATTACCGTTTTTAGTTACATGAGTTTTTGCATATTTTTGTGCTGCTGCCGGAGTCATTTTTTCATCACCTATAACATTTGCAGCAATCCATCTTGAATCAGGAATAGCAAGCTTTTCTACTGAAAAACCTTCTTTAAATGTTCCGTCATCATTGAAACAATCACGATTGTTAATAATTAAAGCGTATGTCAATGTATCAATCTGATTCTTCGTTAATGCACCATAATATTTTGAAGTCAATATATTATGACCTACAATAAATCTGGCAGGAGATTGACCTTCTTTTTTTGATGCACTTAAAACCGTATTTACATCAATATTTTTGATAGCTCTGCTTTTGTCAGCTGTTGCTTTATACCAACCTGCAGCAACTCCCTGAGAACGAGTACCTCCTTCCTCGTTTTCAGTTTCTTCAATCTCTTCACGCAAATCAGCTTCAGAATCATCACCATCAACTGAATCAGCATCAGATGATCCTTCAACCCCTTCAGACGCTTCAGCTTTTGCTACTTCAAATAATTTATCTCTTACTTCTGCATAAGTACCGGAAGCAAGGAATTTACCGTCTTTATCAGCTACAGTATATTTACCGTCAGCTTCCTGACATATTATATAATCTTTACCTTTAAAGAAGGTTTCAAGATTTTTCATTTCAGTTGAAGAATTATTTGCTTTATCACCATCCAACAATTGCTGTTGAGGCTGTTGATTTAGATATGCATAAGGACTCATCTGAGCCTGAGGCATCATCATATAAGGCTGCTGACGCAACATCATTTGCTGAGTATAATACTGCAGCTGCAACTGTTCTCTTGAATAGCACCCTGTCGGGAAAATACTCCCAAAGGAATATGGTGAATAATACGGCATTGTCGGATATATTCCAGGCATATAACCTGTTAAACCGCCAAACAAACCGCTCATAAATCCTAAAAACCCGCCCGGTTGTTTGATAGTTATATTCTGTTGAATTACCTGTCCGCCACGAAATCTTGGCCCAAACATAAAATCAATTGGTGGCATAATACTCTCCATGTTTATTTCACTTATATATATAAAATATATATCAATTTAATAATTGCCTTTTCATGTTTTTTAATTAATAAAAGTTTACATTTCATAACATGCAAAACCATGTCAATACTTGGATTTAGGGCATCAATCGAATGGATTAAATTTTGTAAAAACTTCTTCAATTTTTATAAAAAATGTTGTACAATATTTGAAAGGAGATTTAAGGAAAGCATGGGTGAAATTCCCTCACTGGTCCGCAGCCGTAATAGTCGGAATGCTTAAATTTCAGACACCTCGAGACAGGAAAATTTGGGAGATGTAGATATTTTTCTGCCTTTGTAAGTAGAAGGAGACAGTTTAATGAATAGTTTGTGCAATGGGAGAGTTATTGACTTCAGCGGTTTGAGAGATTACGCAGTAAAAGTAACCAAACCTGAGTCTATGAATAATACAAATTCATCAAATGTTATTAACCTTTCTAAAAAGATGGATTTGAGCAGTCTTAAAATTGTTAAAAAAGACGGAACGCTTGAAAAATATGACATTCAAAAAGTTGTTAACGCAATTAAAAAATCTGCGGAAAGAATGCTTGTTGAATTATCAGACAAAGAAATAGAAAGCATTTGCGAACATGTTAACAACAGTGTATTTGCACAGCATAACAAAGAAATTGATATTGCAAAAATGCACTGCATAGTTGAAAATGCTCTTGAAGATATAAATCCTAAAGTTGCAAAAAGCTACAGAAACTACAGAGATTACAAAATTGACTTTGTAACCATGCTTGATAAAGTTTACCAAGAATCACAAAGAATTATGTATGTTGGGGATAAAGAAAACTCAAATGCCGACTCTGCTTTAGTTTCTACAAAACGTTCGTTAATATTTAACCAGTTAAATAAAGAATTATACAAAAAATTCTTCTTAACAGTTCCTGAATTGCAGGCTGTTCGTGACGGTTATATATACATTCACGACATGAATGCAAGACGCGACACAATGAACTGCTGTTTATTTGATGTTGCAAATGTACTAAAAGGCGGTTTTGAAATGGGAAATCTCTGGTATAACGAACCAAAATCACTTGAAGTGGTTTTTGATGTTATCGGAGATATTGTAATGGCAGCTGCAAGTCAGCAATATGGCGGTTTTACAGTTCCTGAAGTAGATAAAATACTCGCTCCGTATGCACAAAAAACATACGACAGACAATATAACAAATATATTGAAATGGGATTAGATGAACAAAAAGCAGACGAAATCGCAACAAAAGATGTTGAACAATGCTATCATGACGGTTTTCAGGGTTGGGAATATAAATTCAACACAGTAGCATCTTCCCGTGGAGATTATCCGTTCATAACCGTTACAATGGGACTTGGAACTGAAAAATTTGAAAAAATGGCATCTATTGTTATGCTCAATGTCAGACGCGAAGGACAGGGGAAAAAGGAAAATAAAAAACCGGTATTATTCCCTAAGATAGTATTCTTATACGATGAAAACCTACATGCCGAAGGAAAAGTAAACTATGACATTTTTGAAGCCGGCATTGAATGTTCTAAAAAGGCTATGTATCCTGACTGGTTAAGCTTAACCGGTGAAGGTTATGTTGCTTCTATGTATAAAAAATACGGCAGAGTTGTATCGCCAATGGGCTGCAGAGCATTTTTATCACCTTGGTTTGAAAGAGGCGGTTTTGAACCTGCAGATGAAGATGATAAACCAATTTTCGTTGGACGTTTTAACATTGGTGCTATAAGTTTACACTTACCAATGATTTATGCAAAAGCAAAACAGGAAGGCAAAGATTTCTATGAAGTGCTTGATTACTACATGGAAATGATTAGAGGCTTACACAAACGTACATACGATTATCTTGGAGAAATGAGAGCATCGGTAAACCCTCTTGCATATTGCGAAGGCGGTTTCTATGGCGGTCATTTAGGTTTCCATGACAAAATTAAACCTTTAATGAAATATGCAACAGCTTCATTCGGAATTACAGCATTAAATGAATTGCAGGAAATTCACAACGGCAAATCACTTGTTGAAGACGGTCAGTTTGCAATTGAAGTAATGGAATACATAAATAAAAAAGTTGCTGAATTTAAGAAAGAAGACGGTTATTTATATGCTTTATACGGAACACCGGCAGAAAACCTCTGCGGTTTACAGGTAAAACAATTCCGCAAAAAATACGGTGTTGTAGATAAAGTTTCAGATAAACCGTATGTTTCAAACAGTTTCCACTGCCATGTTTCAGAAAAAATTACTCCTATTCAAAAACAAGATTGCGAAAAACGATTCTGGGATTTGATGAATGGCGGTAAAATTCAATATGTAAAATACCCATTGGATTATAATACAGAAGCAGTGAAAACACTCGTATTAAGAGCTATGGATATGGGCTTTTATGAAGGTGTAAATCTTTCACTTTCATACTGTGATGATTGCGGTCACGAAGAATTAAATATGGATGTTTGTCCAAAATGCGGAAGTAAAAATTTAACCAAAATCGACCGTATGAACGGATACCTCTCATATTCAAGAGTTAAAGGCGACTCAAGACTTGCCGATCACAAAATGGAAGAAATTAAAGACAGAGTTAGTATGTAAATAAAAGACAATAAGGAAATATGTGAATAGGGAAATAAGTTTTATTCATAATTAAGTCTTTATACATATCGTAATGAACTTATTACCTTATTCGTTTATTTTCATATTCACTTGGAGAAATATGAATTATCACAATATAACAAAAGAAGATATGCTTAACGGGGAAGGACTGAGAGTAGTCCTGTGGGTTGCAGGATGCAATCACCACTGTAAAAACTGCCAAAACCCTGAAACTTGGGATGAAAATGGCGGGATACCGTTTGATGAAGAAGCTGAAAATGAACTTTTTGAAGCTCTTGATAAATCATATATTTCAGGAATCACCTTTAGCGGCGGAGATCCGTTATTTCCGAATAACAGAAGTGAAGTTTTCAGATTAATTAAAAAACACAAAGAAAAATTTCCAAATAAAAATATTTGGCTTTACACAGGCTATTTGTGGGAAGCTATCAACAATCTTGAAGGCATTGAAGACATTGATGTAATCGCAGAGGGTGAATTTATTGACGAGCTTAAAGACAACAACATCCACTGGGTTGGAAGTTCTAACCAAAGAGTTATCAATGTTAAAGAATCACTGAAAAAAGGTGAAGTGGTTCTTATCTAATTTTTTATACCTCTTATTATTCTCCAAAGTCCTTCGAAAAATCCTTCGGGTTTTACCAATTCTTCATAAGCAGGAGCCTTTTCAAAGCTTGTCATAGCTTCATAAGCAGCTGTAGGGAATCTGTCCAATCTGCCTTCATAAACCATAGACGAGATGCCCTTTACAGTACTGTCTTCGCCTAATACATTTTCAAACTTTACATTAGCATCTACCTGATAAAATTCAGATATATTTTTAGGACGCGATACAAACAAATCATAAGGCTTCTTTTCTATCCAAGTTTCAATTTCAGGATAATTTTTTGATAATAATGCAGCTAAATTTTTACTTAATTCTTCAGTTTTACCCGCAATATTTCTATTGTTTATAAAAACTATGCGACCATTAAAATTTTGATTTGAGATCTGCTGTACTTTCATATTATACCCCTTATAAATTTTTAACGAAATATATTTTTTACCTTACTCCAAAAACCGTTTTTATATTTTTCTTCATAAGCTTTGATAACTTCTAAAACTTTTTCCTTTATTTCATTATCCCTTTTTTGCTCAAACGGCTCCATTAAAACCTGAACCGAACGGTTTTTCTTTTTATTTTCAACCGTTACACACACAAAATGTCCGTCACCTCTGCATAACACATCCTGACTAAAATCATTAAATATTTTTAAATCATAATCTTTTTTATATATATCAACACCCTTCAATGCTCGCCTGAAATTCTTTAACTGAGTGTATGATAAATTAGCATCATACAAATAATTTCCGCTAAAGTTTAATTGATTTGATACAGATTTTACTTCCATTTTTACTCCAATCTATGAATAACCGTTGGGAATCCATTCTCTTACCCTGAATTTAGCACCCAAATCGGAAGCTATTTTTTCACACTTTTCAAGATTTATATGGCGTCCTTTATATCCTTCAACAACACTTGCAACAACATCAATACCCTCATCTGAACAGGCCTTTATAAATTTTTTAACTTCCTCATATGCACCCTCAAAAACAGGCTGAGAAAGTTCATTATATTCTTGAGAAGATTCTCCGTTTAAACTGACGGAAAATTGATCAACAAGCCCTTTTAATTCCGGAACAATGTTGCGTTTATATACATAATTTGCATGCCCGTTTGTGTTAACTCTTATTTTTATCTGCGGATAATTATTTTTTATGTATTGCGCAACTTCTTTTAATACCTCAAACTTTAAAAGAGGTTCTCCGTAACCGCAAAAAATAATTTCTGAAGACAACTTAAATTTCTTTAACTGCTCAATAACATCTTCTGCCGTAGAATTTTCATCATCCAGCCACAACTGCTGACCGCAAACATCATCTTTGTCATTCCTTAAACAAAATATACAGTCATTTGTACATTTATTCGTTAAATTTATATATATTTTACCGTCTAATTCATATACTAATATATTTGCCATATTCACTTCCCTTATAGTCCAATTATGTTACAGACATATTTGTTTTGCAAATAAAAACCCGATTTCAGTATGAAATCGGGGAAAAAATTTGTAGGGGAAAAATTAAATTGGAATTAAAATATAAAATAAAAAATGTTATGCAATATGTAATAATGATTTGTTATATGCTGCAATAAAGTTCATCTGTTCAAATAACAGTTCCGATCTGTCAACATATGGTTCCGGAGTAGCTGCTACAGTTGTTGTAACCTGATCTTTATATATGTCCTGCAGCTTTTTATCTACGCTTTTTAAATTCTTTAGTGCCATTTTGTTCTCTCTCTCATTTTGCTCTCTTGTATATATAAAGTATATACGCTTTTATGTATTTCAATTTTTGTTATTTTTGTTACAATTCTTCATATTTGCCCGAAAATTTATATTTCATGGCAAAAAATGAACAAAATTTGTTTTTATTTATATGTAGGTTTATATTAAATTAGGTAGTAGAATGTCACAACAAAGTGTAAATCAATACAATTTAAGGAATAATTATAATCAGGTTGGTTTTTCATCGCAGACAACAAACCCTGCCATGCAAGGACAAACAACTGCTAATGAAGTTGTCCAATCAACAGGTGCAGGACAACTTTCAAACCGTCTGAAAGCATCTAAAGATGCCGATCCGTTGACTACACTTGGTCTAACTTTAGGTATAGGCTACGGTATCGGACAAGGCATGGATGTCTATAACCGCAATTTCAACAAAGAATATTCCCAAACTATTACAGGAAAAGTCGGCAACTGGGTTGATAAATTTTTTGAAAATAATAGTGTCGGCAAATATATTGAAAGTAAATTAAAAGCGTTTGACAACTGGACAAATCAAAAAGCCCAAACAAGTAAAATTATGCGTTCTTTAAAATACCATTCAACAGAAGCACAATGGAAGTTTGCAAAATTCTTTACACTCGGCATAAAAGGTTTTCTTGGGGCTGATACAGAACAGGTAGTTGAAGGCTTTATTGAAAAACCTATAGGTTTGGATTTCCAAAAATTAGAGCAATACAGAATCCCTCAAAGTGAAATTGATTCATTCAAAGCTGCATGCACAGGTACAAAAGCAGAAAAATTGATGGCATTACAAATAAGAGAACTGGAAGCTCTCGGACAAAATAAACAAGCTCTTGCAGGTAAATCACTTGAAGAATTACAAACTCTTGCAAAAGAATTAAAATCTAAAAAAATTGGTTTTAATGATTTTGCCCATTATTCGACATTCAAAGGAAAATTCGGTGAAAAAGCCGAAGAAATGGCAAAAATTCTTGAAAAATCAGACAAAAATATAATTATAACAAGATTAAAAGGTGCAGGAAATACAATTGGCGGCCGCATACGCTCTCATTTTATCGGTCGTGAAGTTGGCTTGCAGGAATTATCAAACAAATTCAATGTCATATTAGGTAAAAATAACAAAACATACTTTGGTCGTGCAATACCGAAAGCTATGGCATGGATTACAGAAGGCTGCACAAACAGATTTGCAGGCGGTAAATTTGTACCTTTGATGCAGGCAACAATCTTTGCAGATATGTTATATCACATCTGGAACGCACCAAAAGGTGAAAAAATCCAAACAGGTGCAGAAAGATTAGTCAACGACTTCTTTATCTTTATCGGCGGTATTATAGGTGCTATCGGAATGCACAAAATCGGCGGTTTTAAATACCTCGGGGTAGATAATGCCGGTAAAGAAGCATACAGACAAGCTCTAAAATTACATAACGAAAATGTAGTAAATAAAGTATTTAATAATAAAAAAGAATTTAAAGATTCTCTTAAAGCAGTAAACAAATTATTAAAACGCAAAGACCTGAATTTCTTACAAAAAGGATTAGCAAAACTTGGAGAATTAATAAATTGCGGTAATGAACACTCATTTGCATACCGTTCTAAATCTGCAGTGAATATGAACTGGTTACGCAGAATTGCAAATACAAATATTCTGGGCGCACCAATGAGATTCATTATACCTATGTTCATAATTGGCCCGTTCATTGGGAAAATGGCAACCAAAATGGTACACGCAGTTATAGGAAGACCTACCGTTTCTGTTCTTGATGAAGAGAATGAAGAAGAAGCTCAACAACCGCAAGCCGTTCAGCCTCAACAAAACCAACAGACAACCCCTCAGATAGACCCAAATAAACTTGCGGATTCTAACCTTATAAAACAAACCGTTGCAGGAGAAAAAGCACAGCCTGAAGCACAAACTCAAACACAAAACCCACAAAACAATAATCAGCAAAACCAAGACGGTAAAATTTTAGAACCTGTCAGAACATATATTCCTTCACCTGTCGGAATGGTTCAAAATTATGACCCGACAGCAGCACAAATGGCATTAAACAATGCTGATGCTTCTGAAAAGAAAATTCAGGAAATACTCGGCAAAATGAAATAATTAAAACAAACTCAAAAGTTTTTGCCCCTGCATCATATCTTTTTGAACAGTTTTGTTTTCGTTGTTTTCAACACTTACAGGAATAGCAAAACTAAAAGTTGACCCTTTTTCTTCTTCACTTTCACACCAAATTGCACCGCCATGAGCTTTGACTATTTGCTTTACAATATGCAAACCTAAACCTGTTCCGCCAACTTTTCTTGTAAGTGCATTTTCTATCTGGGTATATGGTTCAAATACTTTTAAGAAATTTTCTTCTTTTATCCCTATACCTTCGTCAGTAACACTTACAACAACATAGTTACCGTGAAGTTTCTTTAATTCAGGAGCAAAACATTCACTTACAACTATATCATCAGAGTTTTTCAACTCTGATTTTACGGTAATTCTGCGTCCCTGCGGAGTAAACTTGATTGCGTTTGTTATAAGATTGCGTAAAACCTGCTCTAAACGGAAACTATCACCATATACATCAGGCAGTTCCGATTCTGAAACAATTAACTCAATTCCTGTTTCTTTTGCAACACTGTCAAAATTATTTTTGTTATTTTCAATTACGGTATGAATATTCATTTTTTCATACTTGAATTCCATTTTTCCGGCATCAATTTTACTGCTGTCAAGAATATGATTAATTATACCCTTTAGGGTTTGGACATTTCTTTTTATCATATCAACAAATTTTATACCATCTTTGTTTAATTCTCCGCATCTGCCCCCTGACAAGATTGATACGGCATTATTTATCGGAGTAAGCGGTGTTCTAAGTTCATGAGAAACTATCGAAATAAAATTAGATTTAATTCTTTCAAGTCTTTCAAGTTCAGAGTTTTTGCCCATGATTTCTTTATACAAACCGGCACTTTTTAGCGGTAGAGATACCTGTCTGACAATAGTTTGAAAATACGCAGCATCATCAGATGAAAAAGGTTTTTTCCTAAAGATTTCTATACACCCGAAAAACTCATCCCCCAAATCAATCGGTGCAAATAAATTATCATATTGAAAAACTGAAAATGTAAATTTTTCGTGAGGATTTTTGATATTTTTTATTATTTTGAGATTTGTATCATCAATTTCAAACGGGATTTCTTTACTTTCAAAAAGTGACTTGTAATTCAATACAGCTCTCAATTTAAGAGCATTCATAAGTTCATCGGACAAATCATAAATAGAATTTATAATCAATACAGGCTCCTGTTCAAAACCAAAAGAAATATTGCAGGCAATATCAAAACTCAAAGATTTTTCTAACCCTTCTGCCATATAACTCAGCAGCTCCTTTGTATCGAGAGTCCCTGCAAACTGTGAACTTGTATTATATAAAACATTCAGCCTGTATAAACTCTCTGCCATATCGGAATTTCTAAGAGTTAACCTGTCAATTTTCTGTTTTGTTTTCAAAATAGAATTTATTACGGCTAAAACCGTATCATCATCGTATGATTTTAAAATAAACCCGTTGAATAAATTTATATTCTGATTTAATTCCGAAGCAACAAGTATTAGCGGAAGATTTTCGTTATAAGCCCTTATTTTATTGACAATATCCGTAACATTTTGAATATTATTATCAATCAAAATAATATCTATGTCTTCATTTTCCGTTTTGTCATAAAGCTCGTTTTCACTTTCACAGGTTACAAAGTCAAAATACTTCCCGCCGAATAAATTACGGTAGGTATCAGCAATTTGTGTATCTGCACTGTAAAATAATATCATCCCCATAATTAATATTTTATTTAGAGCATAATATTTGGCAAATGCTTAACAAAACGATATTGTTACAATTAATTGTAAAAAATAAGGGTTTATGTTATCATTGATACACAAAGAAGGATAAACTTTATAAAAGGGGAAAAATATGATTTCAGTAAATGATTTTAAAACAGGCTTAACTATTGAACTTGACAACGGTTTATGGTCAGTTGTTGAATTTTTACACGTTAAACCGGGTAAAGGCTCTGCATTCGTCAGATCTAAATTGAAAAATGTTATGACCGGTCAGGTTGTTGAAAAAACATTCAGAGCCGGCGAAAAAGTTGCAAAAGCAACATTAGACAGACGCGAAATGCAATACCTGTATAAAGAAGGTTCTGACTATGTAATGATGGATAACGAAACTTACGATCAACTCCATATTGCAGAAGCTCAAGTTGGCGACAGCAAAAAATACCTTAAAGAAAATATGAATGTAATGATTTTATTACACGAAGGAAAAGTTATCGGTGTTGATATTCCTGCTCACGTTGAGCTTGAAGTTGTTGATACTCCGCCGTCTGAAAAGGGCAACACTTCTCAAGGCGGTACAAAACCTGCAACATTAGAAACGGGTGCTGTTGTAAATGTTCCGTTCTTCGTAGCTAACGGCGACATCATTCGTGTTGATACCAGAACAAATGAATATTTAGATAGAGTATAAACTCAAAAATAAGGACAAGAACAATGAAATTTGAATCAGAATATATAGAAAAACTAGCGAAAATAATAAATGAACAGGATTTGACCGAAATCTCTTTAGAAGACGGCGAACAGGCAATTACAATCAGAAAAGATGTTGTTGTAACATCTGCACCTGTTGTAAGCGCTCCTGTTATTTCAGCTCCGGTTCAGCCTGCTCCTGCTTCTGCAGCAGCTAAAGAAGAACCAAAAGCTGAAAAACCTGCTTCAAAAGGTACCCCAATAACATCTCCTATGGTTGGAACCTTCTATATGGCTCCATCTCCGGATGCTTCTCCGTTTGTTTCGGTCGGCGGAAGCGTTAAGCAGGGTGATGTTGTTTGTATTATTGAAGCAATGAAAATGATGAACGAAATCAAATCAGAAGTTGCAGGTAAAGTCGTTGAAATTTGCGTTGAAGACGGTCAGCCTGTTGAATTTGGTCAAGTTTTAATGTATGTGGAATAAAGATGAGTAAATAAGGAAATAGGTTCGTGTATTCTAAATTAACCGAATCTTGTAAAGAACTTGTTTCCTTATTCCCATATTACCTTATTCATTTTAAAAGAGGGATAACATGTTTAGAAAAGTTTTAATCGCAAACAGAGGCGAAATAGCAGTAAGAATTATAAGAGCATGCAGAGAAATCGGTATTCCGACAGTAGCAATATATTCACAGGCAGATGCAAATTCTTTGCACGTAAGACTTGCTACTGAAGCATATTGTGTAGGACCTGCAAAAAGTTCAGAAAGCTATCTTAATATACCGTCAATTATGTCAGCCGCAATGGTATCCGGAGCAGATGCAATTCACCCCGGTTACGGATTTATGTCAGAACGCGCTGATTTTGCTGAGATTTGCGAAAAACAGGGTATAAAATTTATCGGTCCGTCTTCTGAAGCAATGAGAAAAATGGGCGATAAGGCAACAGCCCGTAAAACAATGATAGAAAATGATGTTCCTGTAACTCCGGGAACAGGAATTGTTAAAACAGTTGAGGAAGTTCAGGAATTTGCAAACAGAGTAGGGTATCCAATTATTCTGAAAGCAACAGCAGGCGGCGGTGGTAAAGGCATGAGAATTTGTCGCAGCGATCAGGAAGTTGAAATAAATATGGAACTTTGCCAGAGTGAAGCAAAAAATTTCTTCGGAAATCCTGATGTTTATGCTGAAAAATACCTCGAAAATCCAAGACATATTGAAGTACAAATTCTAGGCGACAGTTTTGGAAATGTTGTTCACCTGGGTGAAAGAGATTGCTCAATCCAAAGACGCCATCAAAAATTGTTAGAAGAAGCACCATCTCCGGCTATTGACGAAGAAACAAGAGCTCAAATGGGGGCAGCCGCTGTTCGTGCAGCAAAAGCAATTAACTACGAAGGTGCCGGAACTTGTGAATTTTTACTTGATCATGACGGGAAATGGTATTTTATGGAAATGAATACACGTGTTCAGGTTGAACACTGCGTTACAGAAATGATTTCTAATGTGGATATAGTTAGAGAACAGATTTATGTCGCTTCAGGTGAAAAATTGAGATATACACAGGATGATATTCAGTTAAAAGGTCACGCCATTGAATGTCGTATTAACGCTGAAGATCCAAGGAAAGATTTTATGCCAAATCCGGGAACAATTTCAGGATACCTGGCTCCTGGCGGTTTTGGAATAAGAGTTGATTCTCACGTTTATCAGGATTATTCAATCCCTCCATACTATGACTCAATGATAGGAAAATTAATCTGTTGGGGCAAAGACAGAAATGAAGCTCGCAGAAGAATGTACAGAGCCTTGAAAGAATATGTTATAACAGGGGTAGAAACAACCATACCGTTCCATCAGGCAATTATTGAAGATGATATTTTTGCAAGCGGAAAATTTAATACCGGATTTATTGAAGATTTTTATAAACGCAAAGGGTTAAAATAGTATTTGCAATAAGCTATGGCGGATGTTATTCAAAATAAATTATTTGAGCAAAAATTAACACTCAAAAAAAAGGTAAATAACGAACAAAAAGAAACTACCTGTCGTTATGCTGTTTGTCTTGTCAACATAAAAGCCTTAGGGGTTCGAACTTTCAGCTATGAAATTCCTCTCCATTTTCAAAATAAAATCAAAATAGGACAGGCATTACTTGTTCCATTTGGCAGGCAAGGAATGATAAATGCCTTTTGTGTCGGATTTAGCGATTATTTGCCACCTGAAATTAAAGCAAAACCTGTAACAAAAATCTTAGACGAAACACCTCTGTTTTCTGTAGAATACCTGAAATTACTTGAATGGGTTGCAAATTATTACTGCACAGATTTAATTACTGTTTTAAATGCGGCAATACCGATGAAGCTCATTGAAAAATCACTCAAAACAGAATTTTCGGTAGAATATATAAGAGATTTCGGCGCAACAAAAAGACAGCTTGAAGTGCTGAATATTCTTAAAGACAAAGGCAAGATGCCTATAATTATGTTTGAAAAACTTGCCAAAACAACGAGAGCAACACTTAAAAAACTTGAAGCATTGGGGTGTATAAGAATTGCGGAAGAAGAAATATACCGCAATCCGCTGGATATTCTAAATATTGACAAAATTGAACCATTAAATGAGTTGTCCGATATACAGAATGATGTTTATCAAAAAATATCAAAACAAATTAAGAACGAAAAAAAACCGAAAATTCTACTGCACGGAGTGACAGCAAGCGGAAAAACGGAAGTTTACTTTAAACTTATTGACGACACTATTAAACAGGGCAAAAATGTATTATTTTTAGCACCTGAAATCGCACTTGCATCACAATTAACCAAAAGACTTGCAAAAAAATTCGGAACAAAAGATGTTGCAATATGGCACTCAAGTATTTCGGAAGGAGAACGCTATGATGTTTGGCAGAAATTATACAAAAATGAAATAAAAATTCTTGCAGGAGCAAGAAGTGCAGTTTTTGCCCCGCTTCAAAATATAGGATTAATTATTATTGATGAAGAACACGAGGGAGCATATAAACAAACAAGTCCCGCTCCTCGCTATGATGCAAGACTTGTAGCAAGAAAACTTGCAGAATATAATAACTGCCCTCTGATATTAGGTTCTGCAACGCCCGATATTTCAAGTTATTATTATGCCGTAAATTCTCAACATCTGTATCAGATGCTGAAACGATATAACAACGCAAAAGTTGCACCTGTCAGTGTAATAAATATGCAGGAACACGGACAGGCAGCATACAAACATTTAATATCAAAACCATTGCAGACTGCGATTAAGGAAACTCTTGATAATAAACAACAGGTAATTTTATTGATAAATCGCAGAGGATATTCAACTTACACGCAATGTCAGGGCTGCGGACATGTTATAGAGTGTCCGAATTGTGCAATACCAATGATATGGCACTCAAAAGACAACATGCTCAAATGTCACTACTGCAACCATGCAGAATATTTTCCGGAAGTTTGCCCTAACTGCGGATGTGATGTATTAAAAAACTCCGGAACAGGTACCCAAAAAATTGAACAATATATAGAAGAAATCTTTCAGGGATATAAAATTGCACGAATTGACAGTGATGTTCTTACCCGAAAAGGTGAGCATATAAGACTTTTAGACAAATTTCAAAAGGGTGAAATTGACATCTTAGTCGGAACACAAATGATTGCAAAGGGTTTAGACAATCCAAACGTTACACTTGTCGGAGTAATTTCGGCAGACGCAAGTTTTAATCTGCCTGACTACAGAGCATCAGAAAGAGGTTTTCAGCTTCTGACACAGGTTGCAGGACGCGCCGGCAGGGGAGAATTTAAAGGCAGAGTATATTTCCAGACATATAACCCTGATTTTTATGCATTAGAAAGTGCAAAATCACAAAATTATGCAGATTTTTACAGCAAAGAAATTATTTCAAGAGAAGAATTTGATTACCCTCCATTCAGCCAAATAATAAGGATAATTATGAGTTCGGAAAATAAATTCAGAGCAGAAAAATCTGCACAGGAAATTACTTTAAGATTACACACAATGATTGAAAAATTTGGTTTTGGAGAAAGACTTGATGTACTTGGACCAACACCATGCGTTATTGAAAGAATAAACAGCCAATGGAGATTTCAGATACTCATAAAAAATAAACTCGAAGAAAAAGGACATCAATTTATTTCAGGATTTTTAGCAAAAATCAACGCACCAAAAGATATAAAGATGACAATAGATGTTGATCCGTTGGATATTTTATAAAACTATTGCAACTGTTTAATTTTATCCTGAACAGAATTTATTAAGTCTTTATCCTGACTGTGTTTTATAAAGGATTTATAATTCTTCACAGCTTCAGACTTTTTGCCTTGATTTTCCATAGCAATTGCCAACGCATAATATGCGTATCCGGAATTATAATTGCCGTCAAGTTCTATAACTTTTTCGAAACTTTTTTGTGATTCAATCAGGTTATTTTCTTTTGCATAAGCAAGCCCAAGATTAAACCAGCCATCAGTATAATCAGGATTTACAATAATTGCCTTTTGATAAAAATTAACTGCCTTTGTAGTATCACCCTTAACCTGATATATCGAACCTATTTTTAAAAGTGTTTCTGCATCTTCAGGAATTAATTGCAAAGAATCCTGATAATTTTTTATCGCTGCATCATATTTATTATTTTTGTAATTTTTATCCCCTTCTGCTATAAAATCCTGACTCTTCTTTTTTGCAGTATCAGAAGTTTTTTCGGCAGGTTTTGGCTGAGAAACTTTTTGTTCTTTTGGCTTTTCTTTCGTTTCCGGAGTACTTACCGACAAATTTATAGACGGCAATTCTTCTTTTGAACCTGTAGATTTTACTTCTACATTTGTTTTATAAACAGATGAAATAAATTCACTATAATCAGCTGAATACTGTGTTTTATCAGGGTCAAGAGCTATTGCTTTTTCATAATTTTCGGCAGCTTTTGTATTATTACCCTTAGCCGAATATGCTTTTGCAAGTCCGTAATATACATACCCGTCAGAATATCCGCCCTTTATTGCTTCTTTAAACATTGCAATTGCATCTTCACTTTCACCATCTTTTACCAATTCATGAGCTCGTGAAACAAGAGCATTATTCAGGTTATTTACTATTGTCTTTTCATTGCGTTCAGATAACAAATTTCTGTATATCGCAATTGCTTCGTCATATCTTTCCATAGCATGCAAAGCAAGTGCATAATTAAACCTTACATTGAAATCGTCAGGCTGAACTTTTAAGATTTCATCATAATATTTTAAAGCATTATCATAATCTTTTTTATTATGATAACAGTTTGCTATATCTTTCTTTAAATCAATATTATCTGAATCTTTCTTTAATGCTATAAGATAATTTTCTATTGCTTTATCGTAATTTTTTACATTTTTGTAAACATCAGCAAGATTTGAATAACCCTTTATGTCATTAGGAAATGCTTTAATATACATATTATACTGCTCAATTGCTTCGGTATTTTTATCCATATCAGCAAGCAGATTTGCATAATCAAGTCTTACGGTATTTAAGTTAGGCATCCTTTTTAGAACAATCTGATATTGTTCATAAGACATATCTTTTTTGCCCAATTCCTGATACCCCTGAGCCAAACCTAAATGAGCAGAATCGTTATCAGGATCAATTTCTATAGCTTTTTCAAGAAATTTTACGGCATCTTCTGTTTCGTTTAAGTTTAACATTGCAATCCCGTATTGGTAATAATATTTAAAACCATTCGGATTTTTATCGTATATTTTTTTAAATTCAGCTCTGGCTTTTTCATAATCTTTTATTGCAAGATAGGATGACGCTAAATTTTCTCTTGCTTCTGAGTGTCCCGAATAGGTATCAAGAAACAACTCATAATTTTTTATTGCTTCTTTGTAATTTTTCAGCTGATACTGGACATTCCCGATATTAAAATAATTGTATTTATACTCAGGGAAAATATCCAAAGCTTTTGTATATGCATTTAAAGCATCTTTGTATTTATTTTGGCTTTCATAAATACTTCCGATACTTATATAAATGAAAGCATCATCAGGATTGATTTCAATAACCTTATTATAATTTTCCAAAGCCTTATCATATTCATCTATCTCGGAATAAATACCTGCAAGTTTAGTATAAAGCATGGTATCCCCGCCGGAAACTTTTATTGCCTGTTCCAATTTTTCTATAGCACCTTTCAAATCCTGCTGATGTTCAGCCGAACAAGCCTGCTGGTACAAAACACTTGCTTCAGGATTCATATATGCATGCGCCTGAAGTCCTGTTAAACATAACCCGGATACCAAAATTGCCGTTAATAATTTAGTTCTTATTTTCATATTTTTATAAAACTCTATACTATACATACTACCTTACACGTAAAGTCCGCCGGAAAAAACTTCCTCATTTAATAACACTTTTACAGAACTCATTATATTGCATTGCTGTCTGTCGTTTTTATCAAACTCAATATCCTGAACTCTACCAAAATATTGTACCATATTTGACAAATTTATGTATAATTTATCTGTTTCAGTTTGCGGATTGTTACATTCAATCATTTTAACAATTCTTTGAAGTTCTTCGTCTTTTGCATCAGCAATCATACAATCAAGCCCTGCTCCGACACAAAGAACGGCAAATACCTTGTTAATCATAGCCCTGTATTCATTCGCTACACCGTTTGAAATATTAGAAAGCCCGATTACAGTATTAACCTTTGGTTCAAAACTTTCTTTAATCATTTTTATTGTATTTAAAACTTCTACACCCTGACTTTGATCTGCTCTTAACGGCAAAACTAAAGGATCAAAGAATAATTTTTCAGAATCTATACCCTTTTCCATGCATTTTTCATATATCTTAAATACCAGTTCCATTCTGCCATCTGCATCTTTTGGAACACCGGTTTCCTTTGACATTGATAATGCGATTAAATTACAACCAAATTCACATGCCATATCAGTTAGACGTTCGAGTTTTTCATCATCAGCATTAGTACTGTTGATATAACATTCCTGAGGATTCGGAATTATCTTCAAAGCATTTTCTATCGCATCAATATTTGAAGAATCAAACGATATTTTTTGCCCGCTGCACATTGTCAAAAGCCACTCGAAAATGTTGTCAAGTTTTCCCTTTGCAAGCCCAACATTCAAATCAATTGCATCAAAATTTTGCTGAATTTTTATCATTTTTTTTACAAAATTTTCATCTTTATTTTCCAATGCAGATTTGACCTGTTTTGAAATTATATGTATGTTTTCTCCGATAAAAATCATGCAAAAATTATAGCATAAAATAATCAAAAATTTTACTAAAATTTTGTTTAATTAATTTATATTTATAAAAACAAAATAACTTTACAAAATTTTACATTTTATATCCGCTCATAGTGGCAAATTTTTTAATCCGCATGTTTTATATATAGAAAATCATGCAATTATGATGTATAATATAGACAACATGTGATGGGGTCTGTGGACTTAAATGTGTAAAGGAGTGTTTTATGGCAGCAACAGTTACAGAAAAAGAAGTAAAGAAAATCAAATCACCTTTCGCAGATGAATTTGAAGATTACTTAAAACACCAATGTGCGAAAACAACTTTCAATGGTAATGAATTGGAGTCTTTCTCCTGGTACAAAAAAGTTTTAGGTCTAATGTAACCTGATTACAAAATTTTAAAGCCGGCTTTGACCGGCTTTTTTAGACCGCATATTCTCTCTTGACAAATAATTTTAAAAAAGAGAAAATATAAATGTTCGAGAGAGATTGGGATATTTATGGTTAAAGAGACATACTTACACGATAAACACGTTGCACTTGGTGCAAAAATGGTGGATTTTGCAGGCTGGCACATGCCTGTTCAATACGCGTCTATTATTGAAGAGCATAAAACAGTCAGAGAAAACTTGGGTGTTTTTGATGTGTCGCACATGGGCGAGGTCTTTGTTAGCGGAAAGGATGCAACTGATTTTCTTAATAAAGTAGTTCCGCAAAGCATTGACAAACTGCCGTATGAAAAAGCTGTATATTGTCAGCTTACAAATAAAAACGGCGGACTGATAGATGATTTAATTATTTATAAAATCGGGATAGAAAATTATCTTGTAATTTGTAACGCATCAAGAATTGATGAAGATTTGAACTGGCTTGTAAGAAATAAAAGAGGACTTGATGTAAAAATAGATAACCAGTCACATAATTATTCTCTGCTTGCCATTCAGGGTCCAAAAGCAATTAAACTTATGGAAAAAATGGGCTATGACATCAAAGACCAAAAATCTTTTACAATAAAACACACAACAATCTGCGGAATAAAATTGCTCGCATCAAGAACAGGATACACCGGAGAAGACGGCTTTGAACTTCTTGTAGAAAATGAATATTCAGAATATTTATGGGACGAAATTTTAAAGCAGGGGGAAGAATTTGGAATAAAACCTATAGGCTTAGGAGCAAGAGATACACTCCGGCTTGAAGCGGCATTACACTTATACGGCAACGATCTTGATGAAACAACAACGCCAATTGAAGCCGGTCTTAGCTGGTCAGTACCAAAGGATAAAAAAGAAGATTATAACGGAAAAGAAGTTATTATGAATCAAATTTCAAACGGGACTAACAAAAAATTAATTGGTCTTGTAATGGAAGATAAAAACATTGCACGTCATGGGTATGAAATTTATTATCAAAATGAAAAAATAGGACATGTTACAAGTGGTTGTGTTTCCCCAAGTACAAACCATAATATTGCACTCGGCTATATTAAAAATATTGCTGAAATTACAACAGGTCAAACTATTCAGGTAATGATACGGGAAAAATTACATGATGCAAAGGTTGTAAAACGTCCGTTTATAGAAAAAAGGAACAGAGTTTAAAATGAAAAAAATATTATTCATATTTTCACTATTGTTTTTATTATTTTTTACAACAGCCTGTGATAACAAAGCATACATTTTGTTTAACAAATACCCGTTTACAAAAGATACAATGACTTCAACAACAAATGTATTTAAACCCGGGGATAAAATATATTATCTGATTACAACTCCAAAACCTGTTGAAACAAACAAAATGCTTGTTCAAGTCTATAAACTCGGCTCAAATGAACGACTTGGGTACGAACTTGTATGGGGTAAAATGGTAAAAATAAGAAACGAGCAAATATATTATTATACTGATTATTTCACACTAAATCAAACAGGTGCATATCTTATGAGGGCTTATACAAAAGATTATCCGACAAAAATGCTTACAGCCAATAATTTCTATATAAGAGATTAACCCATATTGACTTCACCGCGTCTTACTTTGCGTTTTAGAATTTCATCAATATTTATATTCAATTTATCGGTAGTATCACTTCCGTCATTCTGCGCAGTTTTAATATCTTTATCAGATTCTTTTTCTTTGCCTGTGATAGGATCCTGTTCAGATGCAGAGCCTTGTTCTTTTTTACTCATTGCGGCAACACCTGTTTTTGCATTTACTTCGTTTTGGAATTGATTTATTTGCGATTTTGCGGAAGTATTTACAGACATTGCAGCCGATTGAATACCCTGAGCTTTTTTACCGCTGACAACTGAACCTTCACCGGCAGATACAGCCCGTTTACCAATTATTGTGTTAATTAATCTTTTTATAAAGAAGGCATCCTGTGAACTTGCAATAAGCTCATTACCTATGTCTATCGTTTCACTGCCAAAATCTCCGGCACTCAATATTATATCCGTCTGCGAACCAATTTCATTTCCCAAAGCAGATAAAGAACCTGACGACTGACCAAGCATTATTTGAGCCAACCTTCCGCTCTGCTCAAGCTCTCTTTGAAGCTGTTCAATCTTCATAAATGTAAGATTATTACTTTTTTCATTATTTATTGTAGCAACTTCATTACTCAATTCGCCTTGTTTTGCTTCCGCCTCAGCCAAAATACTCTGCATTGCGGATTCCAATTCCTGAATTTCATTTTGAGATTCGCCTTCAAGAGCTTTCATAAGAATTCCTGAAATAAAGGCCTCTCTGGCAGTTTGAGTGCTGTCATTTGTAAAAGAAAGTGCCTGTTTTCTTAAACTTATTCCATTGTCTTTCATATCCTTATGCTTTGCTTTAGCTGCACTTAATGCTTCTGTTCCATCATTTGAAGAACCTGATTCACCGCTTGCTGAAACCTCTGCAGAAACCGAAACATTAGGAATAATTTCAGGTTTTTCTTCTTCAACAGCAGGTTCTTTTTCTTTTGCTTTTACATCTGCAGTTTTATTTGGTTCTTCAATTTTTTCTTCTCCACCGAGCAAATTATTATGCATATTGGATTTAGTACTTACTGAAGCATGTCTTTCTACTGCTTTAGCCTTTTCATAAGTTACTTCATCATTGTCATATTTACTTATATTTTTCAAAAACTCCTGAGCCCACTGCACATAAATATCAGGGACTTCCACACCCTGTTTACTGTATTTTAAAATTTCCTTGGCGGTCATATCACGCCAACTGTAATATTTTGGATTATAGGCTTCTATTCTTGATACATCCATAGTACACCCTTGGTATTTGTAAATTTACATTTTCTATAACGGCAAAATTCCGCTGAAACTTTAAAAAACTGAAATTGTATTTAATATAATTTAACGATATTCATACAATTAAGGGATAATTTTTTAACTCAAAACATATATTATATGATTATAGAGGTAGAAATATGACATATGAAGAATTGATGGACAAAGCAATAGAAGTTTCAAAATATTCTTACAGCCCATATTCAAAGTTTGCGGTGGGAGCATGCCTTGAAACAGAAGACGGAAGTATATATACAGGATGCAATTTTGAAAATTCCAGCTATGGCTTATCCATTTGTGCCGAACGCAATGCAATAGGCAGCGCCATTGCTGAAGGTAAGAGAAAGATTAAAGCAATAGCTATTTATTCACCAAATCAGGACAACTGCGCCCCTTGTGGAGCATGCAGACAGGTTTTGCACGAATTTTGCGAAGAAGATAGCAAACTCGATGTTATATTGAAAAATAAAGATGAACTTAAAATATACACCCTTGCACAATTGCTACCGGAAAGTTTCAGCCTGTAATGTATATATTTGAATTACTTGTTAAAATTTTTAAAGGTAAAAAATATAAAAAACTAATCCCCGACTACACTCCTGAAACAGACGGAGATCTTATTGAAAAACCTGAAGAATGCGAACATTTTTTTATGCCGCTTGATGATTCACAGGAGTATTTTGGCTGTAAATATTGTGGTTTAGTAGTGCCGAAAAATAAATTAAAACCGTAAAAAAAAAGACCTCAGTTTGAGGTCTAGGTTGGTTATTTTTGGTTATGTTATAGTATTATGTCAGTTATTGAAATGTATAGGTTTTGTTTTCTTACATTTGCTTAAATGTGCGTGAATATTTTTATTTGCCTGTTTTATATTAATAATTTACAAAAATTAATAATTCCATAAAAATATATGTGAATTTTTGTAAATTATTAATTAAATGGAAATATTATTAAGGTAAATTATCAAAATTATAATAAAATACAGTTGTAGAAGGAAATTTAATAATAGAGGGCAGAGAAATGAATGATTTTGATTTAAGAAAATACAAACTGACAGAAAGGGAGAACGATGTTCTGAAATATGTACTAAAAGGGTACACAAATAAACAAATTGCACAAAAATTATATATAAGCCAAGATACTGCAAAAGCACATGTTTCCTCAATTTTGTTTAAAATCGGAGTGGATGACAGGATAGGTATATTAGTCAAACTATTTAAGAAAAATATTCAAGACTTCATAAATAATATGGAATAGCCCGAGCAGAGGTATGAGCCGATGCGAAAGCCGTATAGTGAGAGCGCAGCAAGATTACTTATTGCGAACGGTGGCATTTATTGCGAGGGCTAAGTGCCGAACTATTTGAAAAGCCCATTAGAATTATCTAATGGGCTTTGAAAATTAGGTGTCGGCAACTATGCTATAGCTCTTGCCGAGGTTACGAGGCTTAGAGATATAGTATGCCGAAATGTTAGGCTAAATTTGAGCAAACTTGTTTGCTGCTAATTTACTAACTTGAGGCTGCTATCAAGTATTTCTTAGGAAATACGCATAGATATGTTGACCCACTTAATTAAAAAAAAGTGAGAATTGAA
>Ga0256404_1000221_pt1 | contig 144117 bp, 126 predicted proteins | sample RumenRJG_01DNA_FD_185990 | JGI IMG/M metagenome (GOLD analysis project Ga0256404, IMG submission 185990) | Bovine rumen microbial communities from Lethbridge, Alberta, Canada - RJG_01 | ecosystem: Host-associated > Mammals > Digestive system > Stomach > Rumen | place: Canada: Alberta... | reverse complement strand
AGTTAATGATTTATTTGAGTATTCTGCCATGTAAAAAATCTCCTTGTTTTGTAGAATTCCATGTAAATAGTATAACACTTTAACTACTAGTATTCTATTATTTTATACGGAATGTTGCGGAAGAACCCATAAGTCTTATCAAATAGAAAAAGGGATTGCTGAGGTAGTAAAATGTCATCATTTACAGATATGTGAACAGTGACAGTAAAAGTGCTTGTAAGAGTAATGGATACAATTCCATAAACAGAATTGGAATATCATATAGAATGCGTGGAGAATAGAAGGGTAAAACCCAAAAACGCCCTTTCTCTACGCATTTTTATTATATAGGAAAATGGCTTCATAATATTAAGGTGAAAGAAAATTCAATTATAGGCTTTTCTGTGGACGATAAAGTAGTTCTGTGTTACGATATAGCTGATAATTTATTTTTTAATAATAGAATATACCTAAGGTGTAAATGTTTAAAACATAGTATTAATCGATCAAGGAGGAATAATGAAGATGGTGAAAAAAATTGTTAGAGATCCATTTTTTCTGTCTCAAAAAGCCGAGCCGGCAACGGAGGCAGATAAACAGGTTGTTATAGATTTATTAGATACTTTAAGAGCAAATTTAGATAGATGTGTTGGTATGGCTGCAAATATGATTGGAGTGAAAAAAGCGATTATCGTGGTTGCAGCAGGACCTTTTCAGTTTGCCATGATCAATCCAAAGATTACAAAGAAAACTGGAGCATTTCAGACGGAGGAAGGGTGCCTTTCCTTGGATGGCGTTAGACCTTGTACTAGATATAAAGAGATTGAGGTAGACTATTTCGATCAGAACTTTAAGCCACAGCATGGAAAATATTCGGGATGGACAGCGCAGATCATTCAGCATGAAATAGATCATATTGCGGGGATTGTAATTTAGAATGAGGGATGTGAATGATACTGAGGGGGGTGTATGCATGATTGGAATCACAACGGTAAAATAGACCGGCAAGATAGAAGGAAAGATTATTACATATATAATGAATTAAAAAAAGAAAAGAGTGAAAGAAAAAGTAGAGCAATAGAGGAAAACACAGAAAACCATAATCTACCAGAAGAAAGTACCGATGGATGTGCTGGCGGGATAGTTGTAATGGGGGGGGGAATATTGCTTGTTTTACTGTTTTTGTTGTTTCGGTAGGTGAGAGTGTTTGGTATGTCAGATAAGAGGTGTGAAAAATTAAAGAATATGCAGTTTGGGCAAGAATATGTAAAGGGAAAACAAGTAGCAGAGCGGATTGCGAATATCCGATTGACAAATAATGGAGAAGTGTAAAAGTGATTTATAGAATAACGCATATTGAACAACCATATTCAGGGGAGTATGAAGAAAAAATATATGATATAGAAAGTTCTTGGAATTCAAGGGACTGGTCATGGATAAAATTTGAAGAAGAGTTATCCATCTGGTGCGGTGAGTTTAGAGGAAAGTATAGAGGGGCGGCTTTGTCAGAGAAACGTGGTATCGTCGTTGTTCTTACATCAGATTATATGTATATATTGGATATTGAAACAAAGGATATGATCGACTATGAGGAACAACCATCTTATACAGAAATTACCTGTACACCGATGGGGGATATTTTTTTGAGCGATGGTTACGGATTATATATATTTACGGGAAAAAAGATAGAAAGTTTAAATTCAATTTTTTTGCCAGTTCAAGTTGATTTCCTAAAATTTGTTGCGTATGATGGAAAAATGTTAAAAATGAGTTGTGAAGAATTTCGTAATTGTTCCAATCAAATAACCCTATTATTAGATTGTGAATCATTAGAAGTGATGGAAGGATGAGATAGGACTTATACGATATAAAGTACTTAGTAATGTTTTTTACAGGTGTTGCAAGAGTACTTGGAAATTCAGATGGACGAATAGAATTTTTGTTTCCCTCATAGAATGTATAAAGATTTGAACCTGAGGGGTAGTTATGAAAAACTATATCGAAAAGCGGGCAGTAGGTGTTGCAAAATATATTATTCATGAAAATGCAACGGTTCGTCAGGCAGCCAGACAGTTTGGTATTAGTAAGAGTACCGCACATAAAGATTGTGTGGAACGGCTACAGTACATTAACCCATCCTTGGCAAAAGAGGTTCGTAAAGTATTGGATGTGAATAAACTGGAGAGACATATTCGGGGAGGAATGGCGACAAAGGAAAAATATTTAAATCATCGAGATGAGAAAATCTCTTCCTAGATTACAATAAGGTTTTGAGTAGGTTCAGACTTAGATAAATGGTTTGTGTAAATAAAAAGAGAAAGGCAAATGCCTTTCTCTTTTAGTCTTCTACCGTTAATGAAACTTTTGTAGTTTTAACATTAGCTTCGCTTTTTAATCGATAGAAACGAACGCTAGAGGAACGAACGGTACGATTTACGACGCATTGCGTTGAACTGCTTTGTGTCCATTTCCAATTTTGTTCGATTAACGTTACACTTCCATTGGCATTGATTTTTTTGGCAATTGCCCAATGGGTTGTACCATGATTCGTGTTCATAGCTACAATATCTCCAACATGTGGTTTTGATACACGAACGAAACTATCACCACTAGTGATTGGAGTGCGGTTATATAACAAATTTGATACGTTTTTTCCGTATACTTTCTTGTAGTATCTTTTTACATAAGCTGCGCAAGAATAAAATTTGTTACTACCGTCATTCTTTCCTTTACGGTAGTAAGCTTTCACTCCATTGAATTTGTCTACGACTTGACGAGCTGATTTTGTAACTCGGATTTGTCTAGATTTATAAATGGAAGAAGCGTTTGTTGTGATTCCGCTTGGTACGACTATTGTTGCAATAATTGCGGCTGCTATAAAAAATAAAAACAACCGTTTTTGTGTTGATTTCATAAAAGTAGTTCCTTTCCTGCTTTTTAAATCTTTTAAGCATTGTAGTTTTTCCTTGTTTCCTCTGAAATGTTCAAGCATCTTGAACAACACAACATCGTTAGTATAACAAAAAACTTGCGTTTTTGCAATGAAAAACAGGAAGGAAATGTAAATATTAGTACATAATTACAAAAATATTACAGAATATTGTATAAAATTACAAGCTAATGAAGTAAAAAAGACAAAAATTGTACAATTTTGCGTTTGCAAAATTGATTGTTTATTTTGTCGGAAAAATACGATAAAATATAAGAGCAAATAAAAAAATGTAACAAAAATTGGAAATGGAAACATTTCGGGAAGGAGAGCGGCATGAAAGGTGCAACATTTAAAGGTGGGACACATCCATTTGAAGGAAAGGATCTGTCTAAAGATTTGCCGGTAAAAAAAATAGTACCTACAGGGGAGATGGTTTATCCAGTTTCTCAACATATAGGTGCGCCTGCGCAGCCAATTGTAAAACCTGGTGATCATGTTTTGGTTGGACAGACAATTGCAGAAGCAGGAGGTTTTGTTTCCACGGATATTTGCAGTTCAGTATCCGGAACAGTAAAAAAAATAGAAAAAAGGCTTACTGTGTCAGGTGCTATGGTAGATTCTATTATTATAGAAAACGATAAGGAATATACCAAAATAGAAGGATTTGGAGAGAAACGGGAGTATCGTTCACTTTCAAAAGAGGAAATCAGAGAATGTATCAAAAAAGCTGGTATTGTTGGTATGGGAGGAGCTGGTTTTCCTACACATGTTAAATTAGCGCCGAAGGATGATAATGCGATTGATTATGTATTAGTAAATGGAGCGGAGTGTGAACCGTATCTGACTTCGGATTATAGAATGATGCTAGAATGTCCAGAGGAAATTATCGGGGGATTAAAGGTTATTTTATCTTTATTTCCAAATGCAAAAGGTTATATTTGTATTGAAGATAATAAACCAGAAGCGATTAAGGTGTTAGAACAACAGGTGCTAAAAGAAGAGCGCATTTCTGTAAAGGTATTAAAGACAAAGTATCCGCAGGGTGCAGAAAGAACGCTTATCTATGCAGCTACCGGTCGGATGATCAATTCTAAGATGTTACCAGCAGATGCAGGATGTGTTGTAAATAATATTGACACAGTGATATCCGTTTATAAGGCGGTCTGTCAAAATATACCATTGATTCGAAGAATTGTTACTGTGACAGGCGAAGGTGCAAATCATCCACAAAACTTTGAAGTACCAACTGGGATGAGTTATAAGGAAGTTTTAGAGCAGGCTGGTGGATGCAATGAAAAAACAGTGAAAATAATTTCAGGTGGTCCGATGATGGGTATGGCTTTATACGATATTGATGTACCGGTTATGAAGACATCTTCTGCACTTCTTTGCCTTACAAAGGACGAGGTTGCAGAACAGGAGCCTACAGCGTGTATTCGATGTGGACGATGTGTTTCTGTCTGTCCAAGTAAGCTTGTTCCACAGATGATGCTTTCATATGCAGAAAAATTTGATAACGAAGGCTTTGTTAAAATCAATGGTATGGAATGTTATGAATGTGGATCTTGCACATATGTTTGTCCTGCCAAGAGAAGATTGACACAGTCCTTTAAACAGACACGACGTAGTGTGATGGATAGTAGAAGAAAGCAATAGAGGAGGAAATAGATGTGAGTAATTTATATAATGTATCTGCTTCTCCACATGTCAGATCCAAAGATTCAACGAAAACGATCATGCGTGATGTGGTAATTGCCCTTTTACCAGCATGTTTAGCCGGAATTTGGGTATTCAAAATGGAAGCATTATTAGTTTTATTAACAACATCAGTTGCTTGTTTATTAACAGAGTATATATATGAAAGATTAATGAAGAAAAAAATAACAACCGGTGACTATAGTGCATTAGTGACAGGTCTTTTATTGGGAATGAACCTGCCACCATCTATTCCTTTATGGATCGCGGTATTAGGTAGCGTGTTTGCTATTTTAGTTGTAAAACAGTTGTTTGGAGGGCTTGGACAGAACTTTATGAACCCAGCATTAGGAGCGAGATGCTTTTTAATGATTTCGTTTACTGGAAGAATGACAAGCTTTACGTTAGATGGGGTAAGTTCCGCAACACCATTGGCAGTGTTAAAAAATGCAGGAAGTTCAGCTTCTGTAATGGATACATTGACACAGAATGGAACAAGTTTACTAAATATGTTTTTGGGAAATATTGGAGGTACGATTGGAGAAACTTCCGCATTGGCAATTTTGATTGGAGCAGCCTACTTATTTATCCGAAGAATCATCAGTTGGGAGATACCTGTTTGTTATATAGGTGTTTTCTCTGTTTTTATGTTGTTATTTGGTGGACATGGATTAGATGGAATGTATTTGCTGGCTGAGTTATGCGGTGGTGGATTGTTGCTTGGAGCGTTTTTCATGGCAACCGATTATGTCACGAGTCCTATAACAAAAAATGGTAAAATTGTTTTTGGTATTTGCCTTGGAATTTTAACAGGAATTTTCCGTGTATATGGAGGTTCTGCAGAAGGTGTTTCCTATGCAATTATTTTCTGCAACCTATTAGTTCCTTTGATTGAAAAGGTAACAATGCCAAAACCATTTGGATATGTAAAAGAAAAGAAAACGAAATAGCATGTAGATAGCATGCAGAGGGAGGTTATGATGGCTGAACCAAAAAAACAAAAATCAAGCATAATAAAAGATGCGGTTGCCTTGTTTTTGATCACTTTGATCGCAGGTGCTTTGTTGGGTTTGGTAAATCAGATCACAAAGGAGCCGATTGCAAAATCTGAGCTTGCAGCCAAAGAGGAAGCATACAAAGTTGTTTTTACAAAAGGTGACAAATTTGCTGAAAATAAAGAAATAGACAAAAAATTAAACGGTGCTGAATTTGATGGAGCAGAAATTTCGGAAATTTTAGAGGTACAGGATAAAAGTGGAAAAGCAATGGGTTATGTTTGCAGTTTAGTGGCCAAAGAAGGCTACGGTGGTGACATTAATTTTACCATTGGTGTGGATACAAGTGGTAAAATGACAGGACTTTCTGTATTATCCCATAGTGAAACAGCCGGACTTGGTGCGAATTGTACCGAAAAAGATTTTACGAAACAATTTGTAGGATTACAGGGACCGGATGTAGCTTATACAAAAGAAGGAAAGAGTGCAGACAATGAATTTGATGCTTTAAGTGGAGCTACTATTACGACGAAAGCACTAACTAAGGCAATTAATGCAGGACTTGGTTTTCTCAGTGAAAATGGCTACATAGCGGGCAAGTAATCTGTGAGGAGGTTTAATATGAACAAGTACGTTGAACGTTTATATAACGGTATTGTGAAAGAAAATCCAACATTTGTATTGATGCTTGGAATGTGTCCGACGTTGGCAGTAACCTCATCTGCAATCAATGGTTGTGGAATGGGATTGACAACAACAGTAGTATTAGCGGCATCGAATATGGTGATATCTGCCTTACGAAAGGTTATTCCAGATAAGGTTCGTATTCCGGCATTTATCGTAATCGTAGCGTCGTTAGTTACAATTGTGCAACAGTTGTTACACGCCTATGTACCTAGTTTATATGATTCGTTAGGAATTTATATTCCGTTGATTGTTGTAAACTGTATTATTCTTGGGCGTGCGGAAGCATATGCATCAAAGAACAAAGTGTTGCTTTCTGCCTGTGATGGAATCGGTATGGGACTGGGATTTACCATTGGCTTAACCCTGATTGGTATTTTTAGAGAGCTTTTAGGCGCAGGTACAATGTTTAGTAAAGGAATTCTACCAGACAGTTATGAGCCGATTACTATTTTTGTATTGGCACCGGGTGCATTTTTTGTTTTGGCATGTCTGACAGCTTTACAAAATAAATTAAAAATGCCATCTGCAACCAATAAAACAGGAACGTCAAAACTTTCCTGTGGAGGAAATTGCGCAACTTGTGCAGGGGACGTTTATGTTGCCAATCATGGATTGATGGAAGCAGAAAAAGTTGCGAAAAAGGCAGAGGCTGTTGCAAAAGCAAAGGAAGCTGCAAAGAAAAAAGCAGAAGAGGCAGCAAAACAAAAAGAAGAACAAAAAACAGATAAAAATACGGAAGAAAAGGAGGATTGATCGTGATGCAGGAATTAGCCCTTATTTTAGTTGGATCAGCATTGGTAAATAATGTTGTATTGAGTCAGTTCCTTGGAATTTGTCCTTTTTTGGGTGTTTCGAAAAAAATTAATACAGCGGCAGGAATGGGTGCAGCAGTAATCTTTGTTATCACACTAGCATCTGCAATTACAAGTTGTATTTATCAATTTTTACTTTTGCCTAATAATCTGACTTATTTAAATACGATTGTATTTATTCTGGTTATAGCAGCATTGGTGCAGTTTGTAGAAATGGTTATGAAAAAGACGATGAAAGGATTGTATAATGCATTAGGTGTGTATCTTCCTTTGATTACAACAAACTGTGCTGTTTTGGGAATTGCACTTATTAATGTGCAAAAAGAATATTCTATTCTTACAAGTATTATAAACGGATTGGGAACTGCAATCGGTTTTACGATTGCAATTGTAATTTTGGCAGGTATTCGTGAAAGATGTGAGGATAATGATATTCCGGAATCATTTAAAGGAACGCCAATTGTATTGATTACATCAGGCTTAATGGCAATCGCATTTTGCGGATTTGCTGGTTTGATTTAAAAGGAGGATGAGAACATGGATATACTGGCAGTTATTGCGGCAGCAGCTATGATTGGTATTACTGGTTTGCTGATTGGTCTCCTTCTTGGAATAGCAGGTAAAAAGTTTGCGGTTGAGGTAGATGAAAGAGAAGCAAAAATACGAGAAATACTTCCAGGAAATAATTGTGGTGGTTGCGGGTATGCAGGATGTGATGCTATGGCACAGGCAATAGCAAAAGGAGAGGCTCCTGCAAACGGATGTCCGGTTGCGAGTGCAGAAGTGACAAAAGAAATTGCAAAGATAATGGGAGAAGATGCAGGGGCATCAGAACACCAGGTTGCTTTTGTAAAGTGTCATGGAACTTGTGACAAAACAAAGGTAAAATATAATTATTACGGGATACAGGATTGTAGAAAAGCTTCTATGGTTTCTGGACAAGGAGATAAAGCATGTAGTTATGGTTGTATGGGATTTGGTTCATGTGTACAGGCATGTCCGTTTGATGCGATTCATATTGTAGATGGAGTGGCAGTTGTAGATAGAGAAAAGTGTAAAGCGTGTAAAAAATGTATCGCAGTCTGTCCAAATCATTTGATTGAACTTGTTCCATATAGTTCAAAATATAATGTTGCATGCAGCTCTAAGGATAAAGGTAAAGATGTGAAAGTAGCTTGTGATACTGGATGTATTGGTTGCAAAATTTGTGAAAAACAGTGTCATTTTGATGCGATTCATGTGGAGGATAACATAGCTAAAATTGATTACAGTAAATGTAAAAATTGTGGATTATGTGCAAAGAAGTGTCCGTCTGGTATTATTTTAAACGGACAAAACCGATAAAATTAGAAAAAGTAAGTAAGCCATGCAGAAGGAGTTACAACAGATGCATGGCTACTTTCTTGCTTTAGGATATGAAAATGGCAAAGGTAATAGGTTGTGGAGTTTATCCACTTGATACTTTTAGGAGGAAGCATAATGACAGGGAAAATGGAGGATTACAACTATAAATTTATGTTAGTGACCGAGCCAGAAGACTGGAAGATGATAAGCAAGGAAATAAAGGAACAATTTTATAGAAAGGTACATATCTATAAGTGGAAAAAGGAGCAGGATTTGGAGAAATATATACAAGAAATAAGACCTGACGCTATTATTTTGTCATTTTCTTGTATAACAGCAAATTATATAGCCGCAGTAAAAAGAATAAGAGAAATAAACCCGCAAATAAGTATTTGTACTTGTACTGCGTTTTATTCGCAAGAACTCATCGGAGAATTGATTTTGCAAGGGATTGATGGATATTTAATCCATCCTGTCAGAAAGGCCCAATTGCAGATGGTTATTCAAAAAATGAAGGACATTTTAGTAAAGCGGGTTCAATCTGAGAGGAAAAAGGAAAAGGAAGAGGCATACTTAAGTCGGATCAGGATGACATTGGAAAATGGTTTTATTTATTGTATTCTTTATGGCGGAGGATCAAAAGAGCAATTAAGAGCATATAAAGATGCATTAGGTGTACCGGATTATGGAGCAGTTCTTACTGTTGAATGTGGAAAACAGATGCTCGATTCCTCAAAGGAGGAATTATATCGAAGAAGGATAAAAATCGCATTGGTTGAGATTCCATCAACAGGCAATGAAATTATTGTGGGCCCGCGCATTTTTAACCGGTTTATTTTATACATACCAATGGAACAAGAAATTTCGGAACAAGAAAAAAAAGAAAATCAAAAACATTTAGAAGGAATATTAAAAAAGATGATTTCTGGTGAGGTGCGGGTATTTTTAGGAGAGAGATATCCCCTTGAAGAAATTTATAAATCCTATCAGGATGCCTTAAAAAAACAGTATAAAAAGAAAGAGATAAAACGTGGAATTTTTTTGAAACGTGAAAAATTTATAGGGCATAAAGAATATACAAAATTAATCAATCAATTGCTCGATTCTGTCAAATTTGGACGTTCTAATGCTGAAGCGACATTTCATAAATTGTTAGAAAATATGGAAGGGTTAACGTATCGTGCAAAAGTAAATAAAATAGTACAGATATTGGTTTTGTGTTGTCATGCTGCCTATATTGAAGGAGATAATGAACTTCCATTTTGGGATTGTGGTCAGATGATCAAAGAATTGGATGAACCAGTAGAAAACTTGGAACGTTGGGCGAATCAGAAGTTTGAGCAAATTTTGAGTATTATATTACAGCATCAAGAAAGAAATACATCGCAGATTGTAAAACAGGCGATTGAATATATTGAAGAACAGTATGCAACTGAAATATCTTTAGAAGAGGTGGCAAAATATGTAGGAGTGACATCACAGCATTTTAGTAAAATTTTTAAAATGGAAACAGGAATTAAATATGTGGACTGGTTGTCTGAACTTCGAATTGAACGAGCAAAGGAGTATTTGATGGAAGAAAAGTACACAGTAAAGGAAATATGTTTTTTTGTGGGGTATCGAGATCCTAACTATTTTAGCCGAATTTTTAAAAAAATGGTTGGTGTTCCGCCCAGTAAATATCGGGAAGGAATGTAGAAACAGAAAAGAATAGATAGAAATAGAACTAGAAAAAGTGGAATAATCTCCTTGGGGAGAGTTTTATTCCACTTTTTTAGTTAAAGAGCAGAGTGTTTCCAAAATGTGTCGTTTGTAAGATAGTATACTCAACAATAGGAATTAAATAACATACCCGAATACTCTGATGTGATATAAGGGTTTGTGAAATGCTCCTTTGTAGGATTCGGATAAGTTATTATAAGTTTATCCTGAATATACTTCATAGGATTTAATGAAAAGGACTGTGAATACTGATAGGCGGAAGAAGCGAGGGAAGTATGCTTCCCTAATATATCTTCAAATTTTCCGTCTTGTGCTGCCTTTGTTGCTAAGTCTGTAGAAATTTTCATATATCCGTTCTCGTCAAATGTAACACCACAGTCTTTTAATGCAGAATGGGCATTTGAAAAAATCTTCTTTAAGTCATGTAACATTAATGTAGCAAGTCTTGGTGGCTTTTCGTGGCTATAAGAAAGGTCCACTAATGTATTATAACTCTCTGCCAAATGGTTTATTTCCTGCAAGATTTTTTTGGAGTCACTTGTAAAAGAAATATGCATAGGCGTTTCGGTTTCTTCCTGCAAAGAAATTTGTAAAGTATTAAATAATTTAAATGTATTGGTAAGAGAATTTTTTTCCTGACCATCAAGGGTTATTTCAGCGTTTTGTGCATTTTGTGTTACATTATTTAGTCCTAGAAGGTTTACACATCCGGCATTTTTTTGTGGAGCAGATTGATCCACACAGATGAAAATGGGATTTCCATCTGGGGTGCCAGTGTATTCTGATTCTAGAATTAATTGTGCAGTATTCTTTTTTGTGTTTATTGCTGTGTGCGCAGAAACAGGAACTGCTGAACGGTTAATTGCCTGACTGATATGTTGCATTACAGCTGCATTGGTTGTTTTTTTCTTAATATGAAAGGAAAAAGAAAAAGGTTCTTCTTCTGTTTGGATTTGAAACACATAGGTTCCTTCTTTAAAATTTCTGTCTGCTGAAAGAACATTACTAGTATTGATCTGTGGCAAGGCTAAATGGTTTATTTCCATAGTAAAAGGAGCCGGTAGTTTAGAATAGTCCTCTGTGTCAATGGTAATGGATGCGGCATCTTTATTGTCAGATACGGCTTCTTTATAAGAAAAGGCAGAAGTAAGTCCGTCACTTTGTAATGCCTTTAAGGTATTTTGCAATGCTAAAGAATTATCTTTTAATTGCAATGCAAAGGACTGCGCATCGCTAGATGGTCGAATTAAATAGGAAGGGGTATCCGCATTTAATTTTACGATGTCGCTGTAAATTTTCTTTAATTCAGATTTTTTATGTGCCAAATTATTATTGGAACGCATATGTTCTCTATGAACATAATCAGAAATGAAATAGTTATATATCATAATAACCCCCCCAAACATAATGAAAAGGTGATAAAGTTACTTTTATTATTTGTATTATAGCATATTTTTGAATAAAATTTAGAAAAAAATGTAAATTTATTGCTAAACTTATTACTGTACAGAAACCTGAATTTATTGCAAAAGCGTTTTAAAAGGCTAAATGTATAAGGAACCTCAATGGGCAAACATAGAGTTGCTTATTAACAGGGAATAGAGTGTTTGTTTTAAAGAAAATAATTTGTATTTCAATAGTTCAGGGATGGATAGCACATATGAAAGTTGGTTATTGTAAAATTTAGTATTTTTTTAACTGCTTTGTGGCAAAAAATATAGAAAAAAGGTTGACGAAAAAAAAAGAATATGTTATAGTATGGTGGCAATGGAATAGGTCTTTTTTTTATGCCTAAAATTAAATTAAGCGGAGGTGCAAGTTATGCGCGTAAAGATTACATTAGCATGTACAGAGTGTAAGCAACGTAATTATAATACGACAAAAGAGAAGAAAACTCATCCAGATAGAATGGAAACAAAGAAGTATTGTAAATTCTGTCGTACACACACATTACACAAGGAAACAAAATAATTCTGATTTACTGCATGAAAGGGAAGTGAAAATATGGGAAACACTGAAAATAAAGCAGAAAAGACCCAAAAGAAAAGCTTTTTTAAAGGCGTTAAATCTGAATTTAAGAAAATCATTTGGCCGACAAAGGAGAACCTTACAAAGGAAACAGTACAGGTTGTTGTTGTTTCCGTTATACTAGGTATCCTTATTGCTATTATAGATGTTGGAGTGAAGTTTGGATTTGATAAGCTCCTGCAGTTAGGATAAGGGTGATGATATGTCAGAAGCAAAATGGTATGTAGTTCATACTTATTCAGGGTATGAAAATAAGGTGAAAGCAGATATTGAAAAGACGATTGAGAATAGAAAACTTCAGGATTTGATTTTAGAGGTTTCTATTCCAATGCAGAATGTGATGGAAGAAAAAGCGGATGGAGAAGAAAAGCTTGTCCAGAAGAAATTATTTCCAGCATATGTTTTAATCAATATGGTTATGAATGATGAAACATGGTATGTCGTAAGAAATACCAGAGGAGTGACAGGTTTTGTTGGTCCTGGATCAAAGCCGGTGCCTTTGACTGAGCAAGAGATGTTGAACATGGGTCTTGACACTGTTGTAAAGGCAAGTATCGATCTTGAACTTGGAGAAACTATTATGGTTACGAAGGGTGTATGGGAAGATACCACAGGTGTGATTACAGCAATCAACGAGAAGAGTCAGACCGTTACAATTAACATTGATGTGTTTGGACGTGAGACACCAGTCGAAATCAGTTTCACAGATATTAAAAAGCTTTAAAATAATTTTAAATAAGGTAAGGAAAGTGGGAGAATATTATAGGGCATGTTCTATAATCTTTCGCTAAACCACAAATTTCAGGAGGTATGCTATCATGGCAAAGAAAGTAGAAGGATACATTAAATTACAAATTCCTGCAGCTAAAGCTACACCAGCTCCACCAGTTGGACCAGCTTTAGGTCAGCATGGTGTTAATATTGTACAATTTACAAAGGAGTTTAATGCTAGAACAGCAGGACAGGAAGGAATGATTATTCCAGTTGTTATTACTGTTTATTCTGATAGAAGTTTTAGTTTTGTTACAAAGACTCCACCAGCTGCAGTTCTTTTAAAGAAAGCTTGTAATATTCAGTCTGGTTCAGGTGAACCAAACAAGAATAAGGTTGCAACAATCTCTAAGGATAAGGTTAGAGAAATTGCAGAAACTAAGATGCCAGATTTAAATGCTGCAAGTATTGAATCTGCAATGAGCATGATTGCTGGTACAGCAAGAAGTATGGGTATCGTTGTAGAAGACTAAGATAAAAACAAGGCTAAAAAGACATTATTCCGCAAGAACGTAATAAGTGGGAGGCATTGCATTTGCTTGAATGAATGCTGTTGAATACTTATTCAACAAATTAACCGATAATACCACAGGAGGTTTTCGAAATGAAAAGAGGAAAGAAATATGTAGAATCTGCAAAGAACATTGACAGAACAAAGTTATATGATGCAGATGAAGCAATTAGTTTAGTTAAAAAGTCAGCTGTTGCAAAATTTGATGAAACAGTAGAGGCTCATATCAGACTTGGTGTTGATGGACGTCATGCAGACCAGCAGGTTCGTGGTGCAGTTGTATTGCCACACGGAACAGGTAAGACTGTAAAGGTTCTTGTTTTTGCAAAGGGAGAAAAGGTTGCAGAAGCAGAAGCAGCAGGTGCAGATTATGTTGGTGGAGATGAATTAATTCCTAAAATCCAGAATGAAGGATGGTTAGACTTTGATGTTGTCGTTGCAACTCCAGATATGATGGGTGTTGTAGGTCGTTTGGGACGTGTACTTGGACCTAAGGGCTTAATGCCAAACCCTAAAGCTGGTACTGTTACAATGGATGTTACAAAAGCTGTTGCAGATATCAAAGCTGGTAAGATTGAATATAGATTGGACAAGGCTAATATTATCCATGTTCCAGTTGGAAAAGCATCTTTCTCAGAAGAACAGTTAAATGAAAACTTTGCTACATTGATGGAAGCAATCAATAAAGCAAAGCCAGCTTCATGTAAAGGTCAGTATTTAAGAAGTGTTACATTGGCTTCTACAATGGGACCTGGTGTGAAATTAAATACAGTTAAGCTTGCTTAATGATGAAATCGAAAGCCACTACGAAAGTAGTGGCTTTTTTGCTTTATAGGAAAGTTTGCCTATAGCACAAAAAAGCTCTGATGGATTCTTGTATCTGATATGAAACTGTGATATACTAAAACGAATAGGTATAGGTTTTATAAAAATACAATGCCAGAGAGGTAAGAGAAAGATGGTTAAGATAGAACAAAAAATCGACATAATAATAGTAGGAACAGGAGCGGCTGGATTATTTTGTGCCTTGCAGTATCCAGAAGATAAAAATATTCTGATGGTTACAAAAGAAAAGGTAGATTTAAGTGATTCTTTTTTAGCACAAGGTGGAATTTGCGTATTAAAAGATGAAGCAGACTATGATTCGTATTTTGAAGATACGATGCGTGCAGGTCATTATGAAAATAACAAAGAGTCTGTGGATTTGATGATTCGAAAATCACAGGAGATTATTCAGGATTTAATAAGTTATGGTGTTGAATTTGAAAAAGAAAATGGAAAATTAGCTTTTACAAGAGAAGGTGCACATTCTACAGCTCGTATCCTTTACCATGAAGATTTGACTGGTAAAGAAATCAGTACAAAATTATGGAATCGTGTAGCTGAAAGAAAAAATGTTACCATTTGTGAGTATACTACAATGCTTGATTTGGTGTGCAAAGATAATATGTGCTATGGAATCATTGTAAAAGATGAAGAGGGTAATGTGCAGAAAATCACAGCGGATTATGTGATATTAGCAAGTGGAGGAGTTGGTGGTCTGTTCGAACATTCTACAAATTTCCCACATCTAACAGGAGATGCATTGGCCATTGCTTTGAAAAACAAAATTAAATTAAAAGATATAAACTATATTCAGATACATCCGACTACATTATATTCTAAGAAGCCTGGCAGAAGATTTTTGATTTCTGAATCTGTAAGAGGAGAAGGGGCAAAGCTCTATAACAAAAATATGGAACGTTTTGTGGATGAGTTATTACCACGCGATGTCTTAACTGCAAAAATAAGAGAACAAATGAAGAAAGATGGAACTGATTTTGTATGGTTGTCTATGCAAGATATGGGCGAAGAAGAAATAAAAAAACGTTTTCCAAATATCTATAAAAAGTGCATGGAAGAGGGATACGATCCGTCTAAAGAGTGTATACCAGTGACGCCAGCACAACATTATTTTATGGGTGGAATTTGGGTTGATATTAATAGCAAGACTTCTATGGAGCATTTATATGCAATAGGAGAGAATAGCTGTAATGGTGTGCATGGGGCAAATCGACTTGCTAGTAATTCTTTGCTTGAGAGTCTTGTGTTTGCTAAAGCTGCGGCAGCGCAAATAAAGGAAAAATATACAGCGATACATACGGACCTTAATGTTGATTTAGAAAAGTATAAAAATTTTGATAAATTAGAGGCAGAATATAAAAAGATGGTTTTAGATGAGATGGAAAGGATGAAAAAGCATGTATAATAAAGCTACTATGAAAATAAATGTAGATGAATTGATTTGGATGGCATTAAAGGAAGATATAACAAGTGAGGATATTACTACAAATGCTATCATGCGGGAGGATAAACAGGGTCAGGCGCAACTTCTTTGTAAACAGGATGGTGTGATTGCAGGGTTAGATGTGTTTGAACGTGTGTTTAAATTGTTAGATGAAAATACACAGGTCGAATTTAATTTTAAAGATGGAGATTATGTGAAAAATGGAGATTTACTTGCTATAGTAACAGGTGATATTCGTACTATTTTAACAGGAGAACGTGTGGCATTGAACTATTTGCAGAGAATGAGTGGAATTGCTACACATACTAGAAAATTAGTAGAATTGCTTGGCGATGCAAAGACAAAGTTATTAGATACTAGAAAAACAACTCCCAATATGCGCATTTTTGAAAAATATGCAGTTAAGGTTGGTGGTGGCACAAATCACAGATACAATCTATCGGATGGAATATTGATCAAAGATAATCATATCGGTGCAGCGGGAGGAATAAAAAAAGCAGTTGAGATGGCGAAAGAATATGCTCCGTTTGTACGTAAAATTGAAGTTGAAGTAGAGAATTTAGAACAGGTTAAGGAGGCGTTGGAAGCTGGAGCTGACATTATAATGCTCGATAACATGGACAATGCAACGATGAAAGAAGCTGTTTGTTTGATTGATGGAAAGGCTGAAACAGAGTGTTCTGGAAATGTAACGGCAGAGCGCGTAAAGGACATTATTGAAACTGGTGTAGATTATGTTTCATGTGGTGCATTGACACATTCATCACCAATTATGGATGTTTCCCTTAAAAATTTGCATGCAATCTAAAAAATATCATAGAAAATCTAATTTACAGAGAAAATTTCAAAATCTCAAACAATTTATAAGGAAAAGTTTGCTTATGTATTTATAAGCAAACTTTTCCTGTATTTTTTTTATTACCTGAAATATTTATTTGTTCAAAAACATCCATAAATATCTAGTGTATTTCCATTTTCTTCTATTTCGAGCTTCTTATTCTATTACATCATATATTTTTATCAACGTCTACGTAAGTAAATTTTTACCTTGCAATAATATGAATTGTATTGTTTTTAACTTGCTGTCTGTGTAGGTTGACTTAAAGTCCGTTCTTAGAAGGTTTTTTTAAAACAAACTAGCATTACATTAATCTTTTTTTGTTTCCTTATCTAATGAAATTTGTCGTCCTTCATGATTAATTTCGTAGTTATCCTTATAAATTAATTTGGATATTGGAACAATTTCAAATCCTTTTTTTTGTAAACCTTCGATTACTGCAGGTAAAGCATCTTTTGTATATTTAGCACCATTATGCATTAGTATTATAGAACCATTTCCAAGTGCCTTATGATTTAAAACTGTAGATACAATAGCATCGACACCATAATTTTTCCAGTCTAGACTATCCACATCCCACTGGATACAATAACAATTACATTTTGCCACTGTTTCAACTAATGTATCATTATAATCCCCATAAGGAGGACGAAATAATTGAGGTGTCTTTTTTGTAAGTTCTCTAACTTTTTCATTCACAAGTGTAATTTCTTTTTCACACTCTGTAGCGGATAATTGCGACATTTGTTTGTGATTCTGGCTATGATTTCCCAAATCATGGCCTGCTTTCGCAATGTTTTTGACGTCATCTGGGTACTGATCTACCCAACCACCAGTCATAAAAAATGTTACATTTATATTATACTTACTTAATACATCTAAAATTGCCTGTGTATCTTCGTTTCCCCATGCTGCATCAAAACTTAGACTAACTTGTGGTTTTTCTTTTTCTACACAATAAATTGGCAATTTTTTCTCTTGAGAGGCAACATAAACGGATACTGCATCTGATAAGGAGTAAATTCCGATTATCACAAGTAAAAAAGCCGACAAAGCTATCAATCCCACTTTTATGCATTTTGCCATTTCTTCATTTTGATTCATATAATCACCATTTTGCATTATAAATACTATATGAAGACTTTCGAGTATATATTCCGCTCTTTTATGGATGTTAAAACAAGACAAAATAAAATGTATCCATAAAGTTTAATATGGAAAAATGTCCGTATATGGAAAAGTGGAAAGTAGACGATAAATTTGAAAATATGTTATAATAATGGAGAAAATTTAAGGTTAGAATTTTTTGATAGGAAGGAATATCGCATGGTTGAGAAAAAATATATTAAAAAAGTTTTTAACATTAGCAAGCAAGTCTCCACCTCTATTTCGTAGAACAATAAGTGGTGGGTGGGGATTTGCTTGTATCAGGAGGGGGGACAAGCCCTTTCTGATATGCTGCGATAGCAGCTAATCGTGTTATGAGCAAGTAGCAGAGCGGATTGCGAATATCCGCTTGACTAGTAAGAAGGAAGTCTAGGGATGTAGTGGTTAAATGTAACAAGAGAAAAAAAGGAAAGAAGGAAATATATGGATAAAAAGAAGCGGAGGAGCATTACTGGACTTATATTATTGATTTTAGTAATATTTGCTATAGTGCTTGATGTGTCAATGCCTATGCAGGCAGCGGCAAAAAGTGAAGGAAAAGATACGTTAGATATTGTTAATTTTTCGATGAGTAAATATGCGCCGTTAACAGCGGGGATTCCTCTTGGGATTTCGGCAAAAGGAACTGGAGGGAGCGGAAGTTATCGGTACAAATTTTGTGTGATAGATAAAGAAGAGAATGTTGCCGTGTATTATAGAGATTATGCAAGGGAAAATAAAGCAACATGGCTTCCCAAAAAGCAGGGAAATTATGAAATTTATGTTTTTGTAAAAGATGTGAGTTCAGGTGAGATAATAAGTAGTGTAAAAGAATTTCAAATTGTAAGAGCTATTGCAGTAAAGAAGATTCAAATAGTAAAGCGAAAGAAAAAAACAGTATTATTTCGTATCAAAGCAAGTGGATATGGTCGTTTACAATATAAAATTGTAGCAAAGCGAGTAAAAGGGAAAAGTATAACAATAAAAAAATATGACAGAAACACGGTCTACAAATACAAATTTAAGAAAGCAGGAACTTATGCAATTTCTTTTTACATTAAAGATGGAAATGGCGCGGAAAAACTTCAAAAAAAGAAGTTAGTTGTAAAATAGGGATACCGAGTCAAAAAATTTTGGAGAATACATATAAAAAGATAAAAAAATGATAGATTTATAAGGTATTTTACAGACGGGAATTGAAAATAAGATTGAAACATTTTGGCAACAAATTTGAAATAATCAATTGCTAAATTTGTGAATAAGTGTTAAAATGAATTAGTTAACATAGCATATTATAGTAAAAATGTCTAGAAGGAGGAAAAAATATGGTTAATGAAAAACTGAAAAAATCATTAGCGGTTGCAATGGCAGCAAGTTTGATTGCTACCAGTTTTCCAGCTGCTAGTTACACAAAAGTTTTGGAAGCGCATGCAAAGACAACCAAAACAAGTGTGACAAGTACCAAAGATGATGATAGTGTGTACAAAGTGACAATGGATGATACTGGATATATCACCGCGGACGAAGATGTTGCTGCAGATGTAAATACACCTTTTTCATGGGATAATGCAAATGTGTATTTTGCACTTACAGATCGATTTTATAATGGAGATACATCGAATGATCATTCTTATGGAAGATCAGAAGGTGAAGCAAACGCAGCAGATTATAAAAACAGAACTGGTACTTTTCATGGCGGCGATTTAAAGGGAATGACGGAAAAGATAGAGGAAGGCTATTTTGACAAACTGGGAACAAATGCTATCTGGATTACTGCGCCATATGAACAGATTCATGGTGCATTATGTGGTAGTAAATTTAAACATTATTCTTATCATGGATACTATGTATTAGATTATACAAATGTAGATGCTAATATGGGAACAGAAAAGGAATTAGAGACATTTATTGATACAGCACATGAGCATGGTATACGAGTGATTTTTGATATTGTTATGAATCATGCAGGATATGCAGATGCTAAAACTGCTAAAGAATATAGATTTGGTAAATTGGCATCAAATTGGAAGGATATTTATTATACATGGGATGAATCGCAGTATCAGTGGTATAATGATTATACAGGCGAGGCTGCTCAAAATGGATCGCAAGGTATGATGGACCCATCAGGAGATTGGACCACTAATTGGTGGGGAAGTAGTTGGGTTAGAGCACTTGGAAATAGATTTAGTGGATATAAAGGTAGTGAAAATGGTGGCGATGATATTACAAAATGTTTAGATGGATTGCCAGATTTTAAAACAGAAACTACCAACGATCCGGGAATACCTGGTATTTTGAAAGCAAAATGGACAAAAGAGGGTACATATGATGAAAAGGTAGCTAGTACAAAGGCTAATATGAGTGCAAGAGGATTATCCCCAAGTGTTACAGGTTACATAGCTACATGGTTGAGTGATTGGGTTGAAAAATATGGAGTTGATGGCTTCCGTTGTGATACAGCAAAACATATTGAAACCAAAGAATGGGGAAAATTAAGCAGTGCATGTAGTAAGGCATTGGAAACATGGAGAAAAAATAATCCGAACAAGCCAGGGGCACAATGGACAGATGATTTCTGGATGACAGGAGAGCATTGGGGACATGGTGTTGGTAAGGATGCATATTATTCAACTGGTGGATTTGACTCTATGATTAATTTCTCTTATCAGCGTAATTATAATAAAAAGCCACAGGAAATGGAAAGTATTTATTCAGATTATGCACAAAAAATCAATAATGATTCTAGTTTTAATGTATTAAGTTATATTTCTTCTCATGATACACCGTCTTCTAGAGCAGATGATTTTAAGTATTCTTTGCTTAGTGCACATGATGGTGGAACTTCTGGTATTTCATTATTGTTATTACCAGGTGGCGTACAAACATATTATGGTGATGAATCTGGAAGAACAGAGTGGAATAGTCCTTCAGGATGTACAGGAGACCAGATTGTACGTTCAGATATGAATTGGAGTTCAATGGATACAGCAAGATTAGAGGTATGGCAAAAGGTTGGACGTTTTAGAAGAAATCATATTGCTGTAGGAGCAGGTCAACATAAGAAAATATCTGATTCTCCGTATACGTTTAGTAGAACTTATAAGGGAAAAGCTACAGTGGGTGCAGAAACAAAAACAGATTATGAAGATAAGGTAGTTGTTTCACTTCCTGGTAGTGCAGGAACCTATGATGTAGATGTAAGTTCTGTATTTGATGATGGAACAACATTATTGGATTCTTATTCAGGAGAAGAATATACAGTTAACGGTGGAAAAGTTTCTGCAACTTGTGATAGTAAGGGGGTAATCTTACTAGGAGAAGTATCAGATACAACACCAAAAGCAAAAGTTACAGCTAGCGTAGGAGATAAGAGTGCTTATACAGAAGACAAATTTACAACAACAATTAAGACTGAGAATGTGACAGATGCAACTTACCAGATTAATGACTGTACCCCTGTTTCTTTCAAAGATAGTGCAGATATTACAATTGGAGAAGACGCAGCATATGAAGAGACAACAACTGTGAAAGTAACAGGAAAGTCAAGTGTTGATTCGTCAGAAGTAAGCAAGACATTTACTTATAAACGTAGTAAAGAGCCAACTGTTGGACAGGCAAGTGAAGGTTTCTATCTTCGTATGAGTAAAGCAGCATATGAGAAGGCAAGTGGACAGACTGGAGTACCTTTGGTATGGATTTATGATGATAAGACTTCTTATTCTGGTGCAGCTTGGGATACTAGAGATAAGATGACTTTAGATGAGACAGGAGAATATTATGTTTGGCAGAAAGATACTTTGACATCAGAAGTATATGTTATTGTAACAGCACCAGATGCAGATGCATGGCGTTCTGTTCCAGATAAGAAAAATAGTGGAGCAGTAAAGGGAACCTTAGAATTAGATCCTTCTAAGGAATATACGGATGCAGATCAGATTAAGAAAATTACCCTTGCAACCGGTGAAAAGGCAACTGTAACAGTTAAATATGTAGATAGCCAGGATAAGGAATTAAAGACTATTACACGTGTAGGTGCAGTGGATGCCGATTATACTGTATATGCACCAAAAACATTGTCTACGGTTTCTGGATATGAGTTGGCAGAAGGACAAGATACTTCAAAGACAGGAAAGTTTACAGCAGAAGAACAGACAGTTACATTTACTTATAATAAGGTTGGAGAAGTAGTAACACCTACTCCGGTAGAAAAAACACCAGATCCAACGGAGGTACCAACAGCAACACCAACAGAGGTACCAGCAACAGCAACACCGACAGTAGTACCAACAACGGAAGCACCAGCAACCGAAGTACCGGCAACGGAAGTACCAGTAACGGCAACACCGACGGTGGTACCAACAACAGAAGCACCAGCAACGGCAACACCAACTGCAATTCCAACAGAAACACCAAAGGCATTTGAAACTAAGGTTTCTACAAATCCAGTTACAAAGCAGATTGCTGGATATTATGTAAACATTACTGGACAGGCAGCAAATGGTTCTGGAAATTATCAGTATCGCTTCTTAGTAGAAGATGAATATGGTAACTTTGTATATGTTAGAGCTTATAATACATCTGCAGTTTGTACATGGAAGACAAGAAATTCAGGTAAATATGTAATAACTGTTTATGCAAAGGATATGCAGAGTGGAAAGATTACAACGGCATCTAAGTCACTTACAGTTACACCAGCATTATCTGTTAAGAAATTAAATGTAAAACGCTTAAAGAAATTGCAATATCAGTTAGAATCATTAGCTGCTGGTGGTGCAGAATCTTATAAATATCAGTTCTCTTATGTATATAAAGGAAAAACAAAGATCATTAAAAAGTATTCAAGCAAGAGAATATGCAAGAATGCATTCAGGAAAGCTGGTAAATACAAGATTATTGTTTCTATTAAAGACAAAAAAGGCAAAGTAGTTAAGAAGACAAAAACAGTTAGAGTAAAATAAAATACTAAAGTAAAAAAGTAGTTTCGCTTATTTAAGTGAAACTACTTTTTTAGATAAGTGAATTTCTAGATGTAAGAAAAATTAATGAGATGGTACAATTGCAGATGCATAAGGGAAACTTCTGTATCATTACAAGGTGACATATGTTTTATAATGGGGAATAGAATAGAAATAAAATGGGTGCCGAAAATAGTTACAAAAAAACGTATAGCATTGTCTAAATGTTACAAAAAATAATGGAAAAAAAATAAAAATATGGTATAATAGTATATATAGATAGATGGGGTGTCAATTAGTATCAGGCAGTAGGGGAGAGTAAGGATATGTTATGATGAAATGTTTTGACACATAGAATAGGAGGGATTGTTATGAATAAGGTAATAACAATAAGCAGACAATATGGAAGTGGTGGAAGGGAAATCGGAAAAAAATTGGCAGAGCATTATGGAATCCCGTTTTACGACAATGAGATTATATCCAATGCCGCTAAGGAAAGTGGATTTGCAGAAGCAGCATTTGAGCGGGCAGAGCAAAAGGCAACGAATAGTTTTTTATATACGATAGCTATGGGGATGAGCGCATATGGAAATATGGACATGGGATTTAATACGATGTCTGTGGATGATCAATTATATTTGGCGGAAACCAAAGTGACCAGACGTTTTGCGGCACAGGGACCTTGTGTGATCGTAGGTAGATGTGCAGATTATGTATTGCGAGAACAAACAAATGTAGTAAATATTTTTGTTACGGCAGATATTACGTCCAGAATTGAACGTGCAATTGAGGAATATGGATTACCTCGACCAAAAGCAGAGGAAAATATTATTAAGTTTGACAAACGTAGAAATAATTATTACAATTTCCATACAGGACAAAAGTGGGGGGATATAAAAAATTATCATATGGTAATCCGTAGTGATTTTGGTGGTATTGATCATGCCGTAGAAACATTGATCGCATTTTTAAGTTAATGTTTATGGAAAAAGATGCTCAGAACTGTTATCGCATTTTTCTTTTGGCTTATATACATTAGTTGAAAAAAAATAAAATTTGTTATATAGTAGTAGATAGTGTGTTTACACTATCTACTACTTTTTTGCTTGGTCGAAAACCGTGTAGAAATTTAATTATTTCGCACTATCGCAAAAGTACTAGAGTAAAAAAAGTATGATAGTGATGTGAAAGATAGTATGGATTACAGAACGGAGGAAATTATGAAAACAGTTAGAACAAGATTTGCACCAAGTCCTACAGGAAAAATGCATGTTGGAAATTTAAGAACGGCATTATACGCATATTTAGTAGCCAAACATGAAAATGGAGATTTCATTTTAAGAATTGAAGATACAGATCAAGAGCGATTTGTAGAAGGCGCAATCGAGATTATTAACCGTACATTGCAAGAGACGGGATTGCTTCATGATGAAGGTCCAGACAAAGACGGTGGAGTTGGTCCGTATGTACAAAGTGAAAGACAGGAACAAGGAATTTATTTACAATATGCAAAGCAGCTTGTAGAAAAAGGTGAAGCGTATTATTGTTTTTGTACAAAGGAGAGATTGGCAGGTCTGTCAAGCAAAGTCGGAGACAATGCAGATGGTAAAGAAATTGTGCAGTATGATAAACACTGTTTACATTTGACAAAAGAAGAAGTAGAGGAAAATCTTGCAAAAGGAATGCCATATGTAATCCGCCAAAATAATCCAACAGAAGGAACTACTACATTCCATGATATTATTTATGGGGATATTACAGTAGACAATTCAGAATTAGATGATATGATTTTGATTAAATCAGATGGATACCCTACTTACAATTTTGCAAATGTAGTAGATGATCATTTGATGGGGATTACACATGTTGTTCGCGGAAATGAATATTTATCCTCTTCACCAAAATATAATCGTTTATATGAGGCATTTGGCTGGGAGATACCAGAGTATATTCATTGTCCACTTATTACAGATGAATCGCATAAAAAATTAAGCAAAAGATGTGGACATTCCTCTTTTGAGGATTTATTGGATCAGGGATTTTTACGCGAGGCTATTGTGAACTTTGTTGCTCTGTTAGGTTGGAGTCCTGAGGATGATAAGGAAATTTTCTCTTTAGAAGAATTGGTACAGGCATTTGACTACCATCGTATCAATAAGGCACCAGCTGTATTTGATATGGTAAAATTGAAATGGATGAATGGTGAATATATGAAAGCAATGGATTTTGATAAGTTCTACGAAATGGCACTTCCTTATATTCAGGATGTGATTAAAAAGGACATGGATTTCAAAAAGATTGCACAGATGGTGAAGACAAGAATCGAAGTATTCCCAGATATTGCCGGACACATTGATTTCTTGCAGGAAATGCCAGAGTATAGTGTAGATATGTATACACATAAGAAAATGAAAACAAATCCAGAAAATTCACTTTCTTTATTAAAAGAGGTACTTCCAATTTTAGAGGCACAAGAGGACTATTCTAATGATGCATTATTTGAAAGATTGTCTGCTTTTGGAAAAGAAAATGGATATAAGACTGGTTTTGTTATGTGGCCAATCAGAACTGCTGTTTCTGGTAAGCAAATGACTCCAGGAGGAGCTACTGAATTGATGGAATTATTAGGAAAAGAAGAAACGATAGTAAGAATAAAAGCAGCAATTGAAAAATTATCTTAAAAAGATGGCTATTATTCAAAAGGGATGTTAATATATCTGGTAGTTTGTAAATGTTATCCTCTGAAGAAAAACAAAAGATGTATACGCTTCTGAAAGAAAGGCTTTGTATAGTTGCAAAGCCTTTTTTTTCGTGCTATAGTTAATTATTGTAGTGTAAAAAGTAAAAAAATTAGAACGAATATGGTTTGGGATGAAAAAAGGATGACAGAAAAAAGAGTGGAACCAAAATTTAATGCTGCACAAAAGCAAGCCGTTGAACATAATAAAGGACCAATGATGGTATTAGCGGGACCGGGAGCAGGAAAGACACTTGTGATTACTTATCGGACAAAAACGCTGATTGAAAAATATGGGGTAGAACCAGGAAAGATCTTGGTTATTACATTTACAAAAGCAGCAGCCGAAGAAATGAAAGTTCGTTTTCAAAAAATCATGGATGGAAAGTATATGCCAGTTCGATTTGGAACGTTTCATGCTGTATTTTTTTCAATATTAAAACATGCGTATCATTATACTGCTGCCAACATTATTCGTGAAAGTGAAAAAAAGAGAATATTGCAGGAAATTGTGGCAAATTTGGAGTTGGAGATAGAAGATATAAATGAATTTGCACAGGATATGGAGAATGAAATCAGCTTGGTTAAGGGGGAAATGCTTTCTTTAGAGCATTACTTTCCAATAAATTGCGCGAAAGATGTATTTCAAAAAATATATGTGGGATATAATAAGGAATTGCAAAAAAGAAGACGGATAGATTTTGATGATATGTTGGTATATTGCTATGAATTATTAACACAGCGTCCGGATATATTAAAAATGTGGCAGAGGCAATTCCAATATATATTGATTGATGAATTTCAAGATATCAATAAAGTACAGTATGATATTATTCAGTTGCTAGCGAAGCCGGAAAATAATCTGTTTATCGTTGGTGATGATGATCAGTCAATTTACCAGTTTCGAGGAGCAAAACCAGAAATTATGCTTCAGTTTGAACAAGTATATCCAGATGCAAAAAGAGTGTTGCTGGATGTGAATTATCGCTCCACTGGTTGCATTGTACAGACTGCTTCTATGGTGATTGCACAAAATAAGAAAAGATTTCCTAAAAATATAAGAACAGAGAATGAACGTGGGAGAGAAGTTGCAATACGTGAGTTCGAAGATTTAAAACAACAGAACGAGAAAATAATTGAAAAAGTACGAGAATATCAAAAACAAGGAAAAGCATTATCGCAAATAGCAGTGTTGTTCCGAACAAATACACAACCAAGAGCTTTGATTGGAAAATTTATGGAATATAATATTCCTTTTTCGGTGAAAGAAAAAATTCCTAATATTTATGAACATTGGATTGCTAAAGATATGATTGCATATATAAAATTGGCACAGGGAAAAAGAGAAAGAAGTCTGTTTTTGCAGGTTGCTAATCGTCCAAAACGATATTTGAGTCGCCAGATTTTTGATACACAGGAAGTATCCTTTGATAGGCTACATACTTTTTTTGCGGATAAAAGGTGGATGCAGGAGAGATTAGATCAGTTTGAAGAAGACTTGTTTGCAATGGAGAGGATGACACCCTACGCAGCCATTAATTTTATTCGTAAAGGAATAGGATATGATAATTTTTTGGATGAATATGCGCAATATCGTCATATAAAAGTTGAAGAATTATATGAAATCGCAAATGAGTTACAAGATCTTGCGAAACCATTTAAAACGTATGTAGAATGGTTTGCGCATATGGAACAATATGCCTTGGAATTGGAGAAACAAGTGAAGAAAAAACAGGATACACAGGAGGATGCAGTTGCCTTTGTAACAATGCATGGCTCTAAGGGGTTGGAATATGATACTGTGTTTATTGTAGATGTAAATGAAGGGATTATACCGCATCAAAAGGCTGTTTTGGAAGAAGATATTGAAGAAGAACGACGTATGTTTTATGTGGCAATGACCAGGGCAAAAAAGAAATTATATATTTATTTTGCTAAGGAACGTTTTAGTAAAGAATTAACTATGTCAAGATTTGTGTCAGAATTGTTAGGGGATAGTAATATAGAATAAAAAAAGCACAGAAGTCCTAAATTGGGACTCTGTGTTTTTTTAGATTTATTCTTCTTCTGCTTCTTCCTCTAATAAACTTTCAAAAGCTACTTGTACAATCTGAAGCTCATCCTCGTCTTCGATTGTTTCTAGGCTGATTTCATCATCTTCTAATTCTGTATAGCGATACAATAAAATTTCACTTTCAATTTCATCGTTTTCATCTATTTCTTCTTCAATGCCTTCTGGAACAGAAAGAAGTGCAACGTATTCTTGTTCTCCAAGTTCTTCAATTGTAAATATGTCAATCACAATACATTCTTCTTCTGTGCCATCTTCATATGTTAAAGTAACAGTCATTGCTTCCTCTTCCTCATTCGTAATATTATTCATTTTTTCACTCATGCTATTTCCTCGCCTTCCTTAAATATTAAAATTGTTTATAACCGTGTGAATTGTAAAGTAATTAGTATTTTTACAATCCTATATGAATATAAAATATCCTTATATAATAAAAATGTAACAGAAAAGACAGAAAAATGCAAGCAAAAGTACTAAAAAAATGGGTAAAAATTTAATATGTTTATTAAAAAGTGATAATGCATTTAATACATTCCTTGAATTTCGTTGCTTCGGTAATTCACGGTACTAGATGGTGTGTAATTGCTGGTTTGAAATAATTTTTCGTGCCATTTGCTTACATTTTCCGATAAGGTTTTAGCAGTGACTACATCTGCACCATTAATTCTAGGGGTTTCTTTTTCAAATGGAAAACCGTAATTATCTGTAATTTTGTAGGAAAGCAATCCAGTAGAAAATTTAAGTATAGCTTTCGTATCAAGACTTGTGTAGACTTGTGGTAGGATTTCATCGATTACATGATATAAAGTAATTGGATTAGATGACTTTGCCTTTTTGATCAACTGCTCCAAAACGGTTCGTTGTCTTTCTGCTCTTTTGAAGTCACCACCTGCAGTATAACGTACACGACAATATCCAGTAGCCTGCACCCCACTTAAAGTCTGTAAGCCCGGAGATGCAATCTTTTTTACGGTAGTACCGTTTATCCTTGCAACATCCTTTGCATAAGCATTTACGTACTTTAATTCATCTTTGGTAATATTAATCTCTACACCACCTAACGCATCAATTACATTGCTCAATGCACTAAAGTTGATTGTAATAAAATCCTTTGCATTTAAATCAAAATTTTTATTTATTGTACTTAATGCTAATTCTGGACCACCATAAGCATAGGCATGGTTAACTTTTGTATAGCCATGATTTGCAATATAAACAAATGTATCACGATAAATAGAGGACAATTGTACCTCTTTTGTTTTATTATTGATACTGGCAAGAATAATACTGTCGGTTCGTGTTTTATTTGTTAATTCATTTGCTCTGGAATCCACTCCGAATAAAATAATATTGGTATAGTTTCCTATATTGGGATCGTTATACTTGTTTTCTTCAATTGTACTTTTATCCATTGAATAGGTTTGAATCTGACTGATTTTATATACAACGAAACCTGATGGTATTAGGATTAAAAGTAAGAGTAATTCAATTGCATAAATCCAATATCGTTTCTTATTTTTTACTGTCTTTGGTCGCTTTTTTTTCGTTGTACTCATGGTATTCCTCCTTTTTAATATGCATTTTTGTTAATGAAGCCTTTGATAAAGGTTAAAATTAAGATTTTAAAATCTAATCCTAGAGTCCAGTTTTCAATGTAATATAAATCACAGTCGATGCGTCGTTTGATGGAAGTATCGCCGCGGTAACCATTTACTTGTGCCCAACCGGTCAAACCAGGACGAACCTGATGTTTGATCATATATCGAGGAATGGTTTCTTTAAATTGTTCTACAAAATAAGGACGTTCCGGCCGTGGGCCGATTAAGCTCATTTCTCCTTTTAAAACATTAAATAATTGTGGTAGTTCGTCAATACTTGTTTTTCTTATGAAACGACCAATAGGAGTAACACGTGGGTCATCCTTAACGGTCCATGCTTTTTTCTCGGCGGCTTCTGTTTGTTCACACATGGAACGAAATTTATACATTTTAAATTTTTTGTTATGCAGTCCCACACGCTCCTGGCAGAAAATTAAAGGACCTGGAGAGGTTACTTTAATAATGATAGAAACGATGATCATTGGAATGGAAAAGAGCAATAATGCAAAGGTTGCTCCAAATATATCAATAATTCGTTTCGTGACTTTGTTTACCAAATTACTTAGAGGAACTTTTCTAATGTTAATAACAGCAAGTCCATTTACATCCTCGATATATGGTTTAGTTGGAATGATACGGTTATAATCTGGCAAAAATTTAGTGTGTACACCAGACTTTTCACAACAGTTTACAATGTATTCTAGATTTTGATAATCGTGTAAGCCTAATGTGATCGCAATTTCATCTAGAGTTTCGTATTTAGATAATAGTGTAGTTAATTCCTTTGTTGTTCCAATGACTGGAATGTTTCGGTACTTATAACCAATGTCTTTATGATCATCAATAATGCCGTGAACGTGATAGCCCCACGAACGATTGGCGAGTAGTTCATCAATATATCTTTCACATATATCACTATAACCAACTAAAAGAATGTGTTTTAGATTCATGCCATTTTTTCGGAAGTATTTTAATATTATACGAAGTGTAATCCGGAAGAATACAGATAGCATAATATTTAAAATAAAGAAATATAATGTAAACCATCTGGAATATTGCACGGAAATCTTTTTAAAATAAAGTACGGCAATAAAATAAAGAATGGCAAAACAGTTGGATTTAATAATGCTCCAGCATTCATAACGCTTGCTGGAAACTCTCCTTGGAGAATAGAGATTGCATGCGTTATAAATTAGTAAATATCCAGGGACAATAAACCATAAGGCAGGTGCATACCCTTCAAATGGAAAAAAATATCCAAATTTTGGTACTAAAAAGCCCATTTGAATCAACGGACTATATTTGCTAAATTTAAGAAAATAGGATAATGAAAATGCTAAAATAATTAGTAAAGCATCCAATATTATAAGAAAACGGTTTAAAAGTTTCTGATTATCTTTTATCATTGGTTTCTCCTTCCTAAAGTTGTTCTATTGCCAGGTATCATAGTCAATTCTTTTTTTTGGTCCCTGGCATCCTATACAAATAGAAAACAAAAATATATATTCGAAACGAAACATTTCCATATAATAATACAGTATTGCCAATTTTTGTGCAAGTTAAAATGAAAAAAAACGGAACACTTCAGCGAGATGCAAGCATGTGGTTTGTATTTGCGATAACAAAAGAAACGCATTCTTTTCACAAACTCAACACAAATTGCTGTTATACTTGCAAATGTAATAAGAAATACAAAAGAGTTGAGATTGAAAAATGAAATAGGGAACGGATAGAGGAAAGGAGAATTTTTATGAATGAAAATAACGAATTAGAAAATAAAAAAATAGATGGAACAGGAGGTATAGATATGGAGAATAATGATAAAAATGAAAATGTGCAGCAGACAGTGCAACAACCAGGACAAAATGGTTTTGTTATGTCTGGAGAACCACAACAAAATAATCAATATAATTTTTGGCAACAACAGGCAGGAGGAATGGGACAGCAATCGTTTGGCTATAATAACGCAAATTATTTTGAACAACAATCATCTGCTTCTCAAACAAAGAAGAAAAAAGAGTACAAGTTATTGAAAAATGTAGGAAAAGCGGCATTGATTGGAATTGTTGCAGGTGTAGGATTTTGTGGAGTTGTATTTGCTTCAAATAAACTTGGCATCAATAACAATAAGCAGACAAATGCAGTATTGACAAAAACAGGAAATTCAAATTCTATTGAAGCAACAGTAGTATCGTCTGGTGGGGCAATAAATGCACCAAATGATTTAACTGCAGTAGTTGATAAATGTATGCCATCTATTGTTTCTATTAATAGTACAGTAACATCCACATATAATTCTTATTTTGGAAGTTATAATAAAGATGAAACAGGTAGTGGTTCTGGAATTATTCTAAAAATTTCAGATGATGAAATATTGATTGTAACGAATAACCATGTAATTGCAGATGCAAAAAAAATCATGGTAGGTTTTAATGGTACTACATCAAACAAAGATATGGTCGAGGCAACAGTAAAAGGAACTGATAGTACGAGAGATTTGGCCGTTGTACTTGTAAAAACAAAGGATGTTCCAAAAACTACATTGAAGGACATTACGGCTGCAGAGATTGGAAGTTCCAAAGATATGAAGGTTGGGGAAATGGCAATTGCAATCGGTAATGCTTTAGGATATGGACAGTCTATGACAGTTGGTTATATTAGCGCAAAAGATAGAACAGTTGCAGTAGATGAAGGTACCAATATGAATTTATTACAGACAGATGCAGCTATAAATCCAGGAAATAGTGGTGGAGCTCTTTTAAATTCTGAAGGACAGGTTATTGGTATCAATTCAGCAAAATATGCGGATACATCTGTAGAAGGTATGGGATTTGCAATACCAATTTCAGATGCCATTTCAGTCATTAATGATTTGATGGATCGTGAAGTATTAAAAGATAATGAAAAAGGGTATTTAGGTATTTCTGGCCTTAATATTACAGAATCCAATCAACAACAGATGCCAAATATTCCGGTAGGAATCTATGTGCGAGAAGTAAGTGAAGATGGTGCAGCAAAAGATGCAGGAATTGTTGCTGGTGATATCATTGTAGGTATTGATGACGAAAAGATTACTACGATTGAGGAATTATCAGAAAAGGTAAATTCATATCGTATCGGAACGAAGATTACATTAAAAATTAAGAGAAATGAAAATGGAAAATATAAAGAAAAGAAAGTTACAGTTAAATTGAAGGGTAAGAGTACATTAAAGTCTATTACAGGAAGTGATTCCGATAGTAATACGGATGGCAATTCATCTTCAAATGGTAATAGTAATAATGGCAATAGTGGAAGTAACGGAAACAACGGAAACAGTGGCAATAATGGAAATAGTGGAAGTAGCGGAAACCAGATTGATCCAAATCAGAATGATTTGCAGGAGTTTTACAATGATTTCTTTGGAGAAAATGGTAATTAAATCAAATAGAACAATAGGACACAGACAAATGAAAGAAAACTTTTTTTGCAGCAGCGAGGAAAGTTTTCTTTGCGTCTTTACAGATAGGCAAGAAAATGGCATAATGGAAGAAAAAAGAAGCAAATTTTGAGTGATAAGAGAAAATAGAGAGGAAAAGAGGCTAACGATGAGTGGAGAAAAAGATGATTTAAAAAAAGATCAGGAATACGAAGATGTTTGTTATATATGTCACAGAACAGAAAGCAGAACTGGGAAAATGATACACATTCCTAATAATATATGTATTTGCAGTGATTGTATGCAAAAGACTTTTGATAGTATGAATAATACGGGAATGGGAAATATGGGACCATATATGGATATGATGAATTTTTCTCCCAATTTTAACATGCCACCACAAAATGAAATGCCAAATAGACAGAAGGTAAAAAAGAAAAAAGAGGCTGCACAACCAATACTGGATATAAAAAATATTCCTTCTCCACATATTATAAAGGGTAATCTGGATGAATTTGTTGTAGGGCAGGAATATGCAAAAAAAGTTATTTCAGTAGCGGTGTATAATCACTACAAACGTGTTGCTACCAATACAATGGATGATATTGAAATTGAAAAGTCGAATATGTTGATGATTGGACCAACTGGTAGTGGAAAGACGTTTCTTGTAAAGACACTTGCAAGAATTTTACAGGTACCATTAGCTATTACAGATGCGACTTCTTTGACAGAAGCAGGGTATATTGGTGATGATGTGGAGAGTGTCCTTTCAAAACTGCTGGCAGCAGCGGATAATGATGTAGAACGGGCAGAAAAAGGAATTATCTTTATTGATGAAATTGATAAAATAGCAAAAAAACAAAGCACTACAAACCGTGATGTAAGTGGAGAATCTGTGCAGCAGGGATTGTTGAAATTATTAGAAGGCAGTGATGTGGAAGTACCAGTTGGTGCGACGAATAAAAATGCAATGGTACCTATGACAACGATCAATACAAGAAATATCTTGTTTATCTGTGGCGGTGCATTTCCAAAATTGGAAGGTATCATTAAAAAAAGATTGACCAAACAGAGTAACATTGGTTTTAGTGGTGAGTTAAAAGATAGATATGATAAAGATAAGGATCTCTTGGGAAAGGTAACCTCAGAAGATTTAAGAGAATATGGTATGATACCTGAGTTTTTAGGAAGACTTCCAATTGTATTTGCATTACAGGAATTGGACAAGGATGCATTGATTCAGGTGTTGATTGAACCAAAGAATGCAATCATTAAACAATACCAGAAATTATTAGCTTTGGATGAGGTGAATTTACAGTTTGATCGTGGAGCCTATGAGGCAATAGCAGAGAAAGCAATTGAAAAGAAAACAGGTGCGCGTGCCCTTCGAGCAATTATCGAGGACTTTATGCTTGACATTATGTATGAGATTCCAAAAGATGATAATATTGGAACGGTTACGATTACAAGAGAGTATATTGAGGGAACTGGTGCTCCTAAGATTGAGATGAGAAGCTCCGATCGAGTTGCCATAGCAAAACAAGAAACAAAGAGTGAAGAATAAATGTAAAACTCATTATAGTATCAGGTTACATAGATACTGTAATGGGTTTTGTGCAATCATGCAGAAAATAGTTTTTCACAAGTCTTGTATTCGGACGATATGGAGGAGAAGAGATGCAGGAACATAAAATGGAACAATTGCAGGAAAAGGTACAGCATGGAGATATTATGTTGCCATTTGTGCAATATGTGACACTTCTACCTATGAATTTTACTTCGTTTGCCATGCATTGGCACAAAGAACTGGAAATTATTTACATGCAAAGCGGGTATTGTGAAATCAACGTAGATTTAGAACATTATGTGCTTCAGCAGGGAGATATTGTTTTTATAAAGCCACAGGCAATACATTCTTTACAACAGTATCAAGGGGAAAATGGTTGCTTGTTTTCTTGGTTACTGGATATTAATATGCTAAGTTATGGGGCTACAGATGCTTGTTACGTCAAATATCTGAAGCCTTTTTTGGATGGGAAAATAGAATATCCACAAGTTATTTCAAAAATGCATCCGTCCCATGAACAGTTAGAAAAACAATTATTGGAGATTCATGAGGTGTGTGATGAAAAAGCATCTGTATTGGAACTAAATATAAAGTGGAGATTAGAAAAGTTATTTTATACACTATTTAAAGAGGTCTTTGTGTATAAAAAATTGCCAAATGAGCAGAAACAGGATACATTGCAGGCTATCTGCAATGTGTTGGAATACATACAGGAAAATTATCAAAAAACATTGACGATAGGGGAACTTGCAGAGTTATTACATTTTAGTGATACTTATTTTATACGCTTTTTTAAGAAATGTACAGGTGTTACTTGTGTGGAGTATATTAATGAATATCGTATGAATAAAGCAGTGGAATTATTGCAAAATACAGAATTGACAATTATGGACATTGCTATGCAAGTGGGGATGCACAATATTTCGTATTTTAATCGAATGTTTAAAAAGAAATATCAGATGACACCGAAGGAATATAGAAAACGAATAACGGTACAGAAAGAGAATGGTGGGTCTTAATTCGAAAAAAAAAGCATATTTATATATAAAAAGAAGATATCGTGGGATTGGAATGGATGATTTTTTGATATGTCAGGAGTCTGTTTACTCCGATCAATTTGTGGATTATATTTTGGATGTAGGGGGAGATATGCGATTAGCACAATGGATCTATAATACAAATTGTGTTCAAAATATTGATGGAAGTTTTGCTATAATTTATATGGATAGAGAAATTAATGGAGATATTTCTTTTGAAAAATATGGATATGCAGCAGTTCCAAAATGTTTTGGGTTGTTAGATACGTCTAGCGTAGAGGCAACAGGAGCTTTAAAACTTCGGAGAAGACCTAATTTTGATTTGAGTGGCAGTGGCGTACTGGTAGGATTTATAGATACGGGAATTGATTATTTAAACCCATTGTTTCAATATGGGGATGGAAGTACAAGAATAGCTGCGATTTGGGATCAGACAGAACGTGTAGGAACGCCACCTGCCAATATTTATTATGGTGCTGAATACGATCGCGACAGTATTAACTTGGCTTTACAAAGTGAAAATCCATTGCAGATTGTTCCAGAGCAGGATGAAATTTATCATGGGACTTATTTAGCGGCAATAGCAGCAGGAAATGTGGACCAGGAGCGAGATTTTACAGGCATGGTTCCAAAAGCTGAATTATTGGTAGTAAAGGTAAAACAGGCAAAAAAAAATCTACGGGAGTTTTATGGAATACCAGATGGGGTACCCTGTTATCAGGAAAATGATATCATGATGGCAATTCGTTATTTGTGGGCTAAATCTGCAATTTTAAGAAAGCCTATTGTTATTTGCATAGGGATGGGTTCTAACGCAGGAGGACATAATGGATTTTCACCAATTGGCACTATGATTAACAGGGTAGGAAATTTGAATGGTATCTGTGTTGTTTGCGGAGCTGGCAATGAGACAAATATGGGACATCATTTTGCATCCGTCATTTCACCAAACAATGAAGAAATTGCTGAGATAAATGTAGATAAAAGACAGGGAATGACGGTTGAATTATGGACGAATGCGGCTATTTTGCTCAGTGTTGGAATTACCACACCGCAGGGCGAATATTCGGAACGAATTGCGATACGTTCCTATGAACAATTGATTGATTTTGTATTTTCTAATACTAAGGTGTATGTATATTATCAGCGGATTGAAGAATATTCAGGTGATGAAGTTGTGACAATGCGTTTTCAAGATATGGATGAAGGAATTTGGAAAATCCACATATATAATTTGGAGGAAGAAGAATCGGGGTATCACATATGGCTGCCTATGGGTGAATTTGTAGCAGATCGGACACGTTTTTTAGAACCATCACCAGATACCATTGTCTGCAATCCGGGAAATACATATCAAGTGATTACGGTGGGGGCATATAACCATAGAGATGATAGCATTTTTGTAAATTCCAGCAGAGGGTTTACTGCAAATCATGCAATAAAGCCAGATTTAGTAGCCCCAGGCGTTTCTGTCTACGGACCCGTATCCAGAGAGCGATATGGGGAAAAAAGCGGAACCAGTGTGGCAGCAGCACATACAGCGGGTGCCGTTGCGATGTTGTTACAATGGGCTTTTATAAAAAGAAATAATATAGGCATGAATACAACCATTGCAAAAAACTATTTGATAAGAGGGGCAAGAAAAGAAAATCTGGTAGTACCGGATCGCTCGTTTGGATGGGGAATATTAGATGTATACAATACATTTAACCGACTTACCATTTATTGAAATGGTAGAAGGATTTTGAAAAGATTATGCAGCAGAAGGATGCCTAATTGTAGGGCAATCGTTATAAAAAGGCAAGAAAACCCACTGCCTAAAGGCAGTGGGTTTTTTTGTACGAAGTGCGGGGGGAAAAGCCCCGTACCTCGTAAGGCACGCACTACCGCTTTTATATGAGTAAGTAGCAACGCGGATTGCGAATGTTCGTGATATTCTAAGTATAAAATCATGTATTTTCTTCTCTGCTTATGGTATTATAGAATGTGAAAGAATAAGCAGTAATTCTGGGTATGGGCTAAATGTAAGTTTCCGACTCATCTTAAAGAGAAACTGTTTTCTGGGAAGGAGTAAGTATGTTAGAAAATAGACTTGGGATTACAGATTCTACAGAACTTGCAAGAGAAGAGGAAAGAATAAGCAAGCAAAAAGCGATTCAAATGTTTGAAAGTGGTTTTTTGGATAGACTGGAAGCAGGGACAGTACAATGTTTAACAGAGATACATCGGATTCTATTTGAGGATATTTATCCCTTTGCTGGGAAAATTAGAGAGGTTAATATTTCAAAGGGGTCATTTCGATTTGCTCCAGTGATGTATTTGAGAGAAGCATTGAAGAATATTGAAAAAATGCCACAAAAAGAGTTTGAACAAATTGTAGAAAAATATGTTGAAATGAATATAGCACACCCATTCCGAGAAGGAAATGGAAGAATTACACGTATTTGGTTGGATTTGATTTTTAAGAAGGAATTGGGGTTTGTTGTAGATTGGAGCCAAGTGGATAAAGAGGACTATTTACTTGCAATGGAACGAAGTCCCATTAGAGATATAGAAATCAAGTATATATTGAAAAATGCACTGACAGATAAAATAAACAATCGAGAGGTGTATAGGAAAGGAATTGACCATAGTTATTATTATGAAGGATATATTGTGTATAAAACTATGGATTTGCAAAAAAAGAATCCAAAAGATAAAAAATAAAAAGGAGGTTATGGCTTAGGAAAAATGACAAAAGAGGAATGGTATAAACAGCTTTTTGAACGCCTTGCGGTATCAAAATTTCGAAGTAGTTTTCATCTGAAAGAGAATGACTTTGCATATATTGAGAAAAAGGGGCTAGCTGTGATAGAGGAGCATGCAAGGGATTTTATTGCAAAGAGAGAAGCTCCAGCATGGATACCTAATGACGGAAAACAAACCCCGATGAAAGGACATCCTGTATTTATTGCGCAACATGCCACCGCAACTTGTTGTAGAGAATGCATAAGAAAGTGGCATAAAATAAAGCCTGGAAGAGAGTTAAGTCTCATCCAGCAGGAGTATTTAGTTGAGGTTATTATGACCTGGATAAAAAATGAGATTACAAGAAAGCAGAATTAGAAAAAGTGCATTATTGCAGTATGTGTGATGAGGCATTGATGGAAGAATTTGAAAAGAGTGGAATAGAGGTTGAGTAGAGCATTGATTCCTACGGTTGCGTTTGATATAGGAATTGGCTATAATGAAAGAGAATAAATTTGAAAGGTCAGTAGTATTATGACGGAAGAAGCAAAGAAAAAGTTAGATTCTATTTTTGACGAAAGTTTAGAATACGAGATAGTAGAACGAAAAATACTACCAGAAAAGATTATTTGTAAGGATTGCGGAGGAATTACCTTTGAAGGATTGGACTTGTGCCATCTTTGTGGAGGTATGCTAATTAATATATAAGAATAGATCGGAGGAGCAAAAGTTATGAGACCTTGGGAAAAATACTTTAGAAAAGTGGAGCCGTATGTTCCGGGGGAACAGCCAAAATTTGAAAAAATGATTAAGCTAAACACTAATGAGAATCCATATCCACCGTCACCAGAAGTGGAAAAGGTTCTTCGTGAGGTAAATTGTGATAAGTTAAAAATGTATCCAGATCCAACCAGTGAGGTACTTGTGAGAGCTTTGGCAGAGCGATACCAGGTAAAGGAAGATCAGGTTTTCGTTGGAGTCGGATCAGATGATGTACTTGGAATGGCATTTTTGACCTTTTTTGGTTCAGATAAACCGATTTTATTCCCAGATATTACATATTCTTTTTATGATGTTTGGGCAGAATTATTTCAAATACCATATGAAAGACCAGCCTTAGATGCAGACTTTCGTATAAAGAAAGAAGATTATTATAAGGAAAATGGTGGTGTGATAATTACAAATCCGAATGCACCGACTTCCATTTGCGAAAATCTTGACTTTTTGCGTGATATTTTGGAACACAATCAGGATGTTGTTGTGATTGTGGATGAAGCGTATATTGATTTTGGAGGTGAGTCTGCCTTACCATTACTAAAAGAATACGAGAATCTATTGGTTGTACAGACCTTTTCTAAATCTCGTTCTATGGCTGGCATGCGAATTGGATATGCGTTTGGTCATCCAGCGCTGATTCAGGCAATGAATGATGTGAAATATTCCTATAACTCATATACAATGGACTATCTAACGTTAGTAACAGGAGTTGCAGCTTTAGAAGATGAAGCATATTTTAAGAAAAATTGTGATAAAATTATTGTTACAAGACAGCGCACGATGGAAAGATTAAGACAATTAGGTTTTGCTTTCCCTAATTCAAAGACGAATTTCTTATTTGCAACACATAAAACAGTTCCAGCCAAAGAATTGTTTGAAGCATTGAGAAAAGAAAAAATATTTGTACGATATTTTGACAAACCTCGTATTGATAATTATTTGCGCATCACAATTGGTACAGATGAGGAAATGGACGCACTGATACATTTTTTGGAGAACTATTTGAACGGTAACACTTTTTAAAGAAGTAATCAATTTGTATGGAAAAAAAGCTGGAAAAATCCTTAAAAAACAGATATAATAGTTATATAAGATTCTGTTTCGGGTGGGGAGAAATAAGTACGTACAGAAGGAAAGGGAGAGGTAATTTAATATGAAGATTTTAATTGCTGAAGATGATTTTGCAAGCAGAAAGTTTATGCTTCGATTTTTATCAAAATATGGAGAATGTGATGTAACCGTAGATGGTATGGAGGCAGTTGACGCATTTACAATGGCGTTGGATGCAGATGAAGGATATGATTTGGTTTGCTTGGATATTATGATGCCAGAATTGGATGGATATCAAGCATTGAAGCAGATCCGTGAATATGAAAAAGAAAAAGGTATATCAGAAGAAGATGGGGCAAAAATTATTATGACTACAGCCCTAAATGAAGGAAGAAATGTAACAAAGGCATTTGAATTGGGTTGTGTAGCCTATGCTGGAAAACCAATTGATCAAGATAAGTTTGAAAATGTTCTTCGAAAATTAAATTTAATCGAGTAATCCGGATGGTTGATGTGGCAGTTTAGCTAGTGGTATTTCAGAGAATGGAACAAGTGGTAAAGTATCTTTTTCTTTCAAGTATATATCAATTTGGCTGAACTGTTGCAATTACATTACAGTACTGCGAACATATTAGAGTTTTACAAGTAAAGCGCATTGTTCGCATTTTATTTTGAAAAAAATGTTGACAAATAGAATATAGTCAGATATAATGAATAATGTCTTTTGACAAATGGGATCATAGCTCAGCTGGGAGAGCATCTGCCTTACAAGCAGAGGGTCATAGGTTCGAGTCCTATTGGTCCCATTTATGGCGGGATAGCTCAGTTGGCTAGAGCACACGGTTCATACCCGTGGTGTCGCTGGTTCAAATCCAGTTCCCGCTACTAATTTTAAAAGAAAAATTAAAGCCTTCAGACTATCTGAAGGCTTTTTCTTTTTTGCTTTAATAGAGAGCTGATGTGGACTTGTGCATGTTGCTCTGATAAGAAGTTTAGAAAGGGGTAGTTAAATTGAAGAAAAAAAGATTAAGTTTGTTTCCTACATTAAAAGGGTATCAATTTTCTTATTTGATGTCGGATGTGATAGCAGGATTAATTGTTGCAGCAGCGTCAATACCGATTTCCATGGGATATGCACAAATTGCTGGCTTGCCGGCATACTATGGATTGTATGGATCGGTGTTACCAATCCTATTGTTTTCTATGCTTTCTACATCACGACAGTTTGTAATTGGAGTAGATGCGGCACCTGCGGCACTAGTTGGTTCTGCATTAGCCTCCATGGGCATTACCACAGGATCGAAAGAGGCAATGGCAATTGTTCCGTGTATCACATTGTTTGTGTCTCTTTGGCTGATTTTGTTTTCTATTTTAAGAGTAGGAAAGCTGGTAAATTACATTTCTAAACCTGTTATGGGTGGATTTATTAGTGGAATTTCTTTTACGATTATACTAATGCAAGTGCCTAAATTAATGGGACATGGAACGGTAACTGGTGAGTTGTTTGAGATGTTGTATGGAATAGGTCAAGTATTAGATAGCATCAATTGGTTTTCGCTCTTTCTTGGAATTACTACAATTGTAGTTTTACTGGTTATGAAAAAAATAATGCCAAAGTTTCCGATGTCAGTGGTAGCCATGGTTCTAGGAGTTATTTTAACTACGATATTCCATATTGATGAAAAATATGATGTTGCATTATTGGCTTCTGTGGAACCGGGATTTCCTAAATTACATCATTTTCAGTTTTTAGATTGGAATTATATGGCAATTATGCAGAACAGTTTTTCTGTTGCATTGGTTATTACTGCGGGTTCTTTACTGGCAGAGAATAATTTCGCAAATAAAAACGGATATGAGATTTCGAGAAATAGAGAAATATTTAGTTTTGGAATTGGAAATCTGGGTGCATCTTTGGTTGGATGTTGTCCTGTGAATGGAAGTGTTTCTAGAACTTCTATGACAGAGCAGTTTGGTAGTAAAAGTCAAATGGCATCCATTGTTGCTGGGGGAAGTATGTTGTTGCTTCTTTTGATGGGAACCGGTTTTATTCAGTACTTGCCAGTTCCAATTTTAACAGGCATTGTAATTGCAGCTTTGCTTGGTGTTATGGAATTCAAACTTGCAAAAAGACTTTTAAAAGAGAGTAAGGTAGAGCTTGGAATTTTTATGGGTGCTTTTATGGGGGTTTTAATTTTTGGAACCATAGCAGGTGTAATGATTGGGATTTGTTTATCGTTTATCGATGTATTGATTCGTACAACAAATACACCGAGATGTCTTGTTGGTGTAGTACCTGGCAAGAGTGGTTTTCATAGTTTAGAACGTAGTAGCGGAGCCAGAGAAATTAAAGAGACGGTTATTTATCGTTTCCAGGGAAACTTGTTTTTTGCCAATATGGATCGTTTTGAACAGGATATTTTAAAATATATAAAATCAGATACCAAATATGTGATTATTGATGCTAGTGGTATTAATGATATTGACATGTCGGCATCGGATATGCTTCTCTCTTTAAATACAAAATTGAAGAAAAAAGGAATTCAATTCTTTTTAACGGAACATAAGGGGGAAGTAAACGATAAATTGCGTCAATATGGGGCACAATCTTTAATAGAGGAAGGTGTAGCAAGAAGAACTATTTCAGCTGCATTGCGAGATGTACACATTTATCCACCATATCCATTGGTAGAAAATACAAAAGAGCATATGCAATTAGTTATGGATGCGCAAAATCGAAGTATTAATGAATTTGAGTGGGCGTATGGTGCAGATGCACAAAAGTATATGTTAGATTACACCAAACAGGTAATTGAGAATCTTTCCAAGGAAGATATGCAGAACTTGTCAAAAGGCTGGTATTTGGAGCATAATAAGGTTAGAAGTTGGCATAAACTGGGACATGCAGATGAGGAAGTTTTATTGTATTATTTAGAGTTGCATTTGTATGAAATTGCAAAAAAATTGGGCGAAAATAAGCAAGTGATAGAAAAAGCATTTGAAAAGAGGCGTGCAGTGATTACGGAGCGACTCAAATTTGAAAATGAGGATGAATATGGTCATTTACAGATTCATTTAAAAGCATTAGAACAAAAGCTCAAAAAAGACAGACCAGAATTACATCAGGAGATTATGAAGATCCGTGATCAGATACAGGCGGAGCGAAAAAAGGAGGAGGATTCATAAATGCGAATCGGTATGGGATATGACGTTCATAAATTAGTGGAAAATCGGAAATTGATTTTGGGTGGTGTAGAAATACCGCATGAGGTTGGACTTTTAGGGCATTCTGATGCGGATGTACTTTTACATGCGATTATGGATGCATTATTAGGAGCAGCAGCGTTAGGCGATATAGGAAAACATTTTCCAGATACAGATGAGAAATATAAAGGTATATCAAGTTTGAAATTATTGGAATATGTCGGAGATTTATTAGAAGAGAATATGTTTGTCATCAGTAATATTGATGCAACAATTATTGCACAGGCACCCAAAATGTTGCCATATATTCCTAAAATGAGAGAGAATATTGCGAAAACCTTAAAAATTGAACAGAATCAAGTGAATATTAAGGCAACAACAGAAGAAGGTTTGGGATTTACTGGAAAGAAACAGGGGATTTCATCGCAGGCAATTTGTTTGCTTGATGAGATGAAAGACTTTTTAGTTGCAACATCTGAGATGCCTTCCTGCGGTGGGTGCGGAGGATGTAAACGATAAATTTATGATTTTACCATTAAAATTATATCTACATTTCAATATTTTGAATTTGCTATTAGCGTTTGTAATGCAAAGTAAAAATGTAAGGGAGCCACACCTTATCCTAGTGTGACTCCCTTATTTCAGTCAAAGACCAAACTTGCATGAGATTTTGTCGACTACTGTTAAGCAAATAAAAACAAAAGAGTTTGTTCAGCCAGTATCATAATAATAGGTGAAGCTTGAAATTTGCTTTGTGTTTGGATTTATTTGATTCTAGTAAGAATATATTCTTCAAATTCTTCTGCTGACATTGGGTTATGGAATAAAAATCCTTGTGCAAAATCGCAACCAAAATCTTTTAGTTGTTCTGCCTGTAAGGTTGTTTCAACACCTTCTGAAGAAATGGATAATTTCAATTCTTTTGCCATTTCAATTATTTTTTTGAAGATAATGCGTTCTTTTTCCTTTCGGATTTTACCATTGAAAAATGCAGTGTCGAGTTTTACTCCGTCAATGTCCAAATCTTTTAAGCTATTAATAGCTGAAAATTCTCTTCCAAAATCATCCAAAATAATTTTGAAACCTAAATCCTTTAATTCCTGTACTAAAAATACGGTTGTTTCTGGTGATGTGACAAAAACTTTTTCGGAAATTTCTAACTCCAAATAGTTGATTGGAATAGAGTATTGTGTCATAAGTGCTACTAATCGTTCTACAAAGTTTGTTGTCAGAAGGTGAGAACCAGATAAATTAAAGGAAACAGGGAATAATGGTAATTTTTTTTCCATCCAGCTTTTAAAGATTTTTAAAGTTTGTTCAATAATATAAAAATCCAGTTCTACAATAAAACCATTTTCTTCCAATACCGGAAAGAAATCTTCTGATAAGAGAGAAGTACCGTCTGCTGTTTTCCAACGAGCTAAAGCTTCTATGCCAACCATTTGTTCTGTATGTAAGGAATATCGTGGTTGAAAATATGGCACAATTTCTTCGTTTTTCATAGCCTTTTCGATGGAAGCTTCGATTGCTAGTTGCTTTTTTGCTTTTTTTTCTGTATTTCCGTTATATACTGCATAGTGACTAACTTCTGTAATTCCTTTTGTGTTCTTTCTTGCATAATTAGCCTTATCAATCATGGAAGCTAAATCTTCGTCATCTTTCGTTGAAAAATAAACGCCACAGGTAAAGTTTAATCGGAAATAGTCTTCAATCGAAAGGTTTGTTGCACTGAAATGCGTTTTCATGTTTGTAAAGCGCAAAGCTAAGTCTTGTGGAGTATTATAATAAAGAAGACAAACGAATTCATCTTTATCTACATGACAACACATCTCGTTCTCTTTTTTCTCCTCTTCTAAGACGCGTGCAAAATACTTTAATATTTTATTTCCAATTGTAAATCCATAATTAGCATTGAAAATACGGAAAGAATTAATATCAAAATATACGATAGCGACTTTTTGATCTTTCTTTTGTTCCAACTGCGTTTCACCTTCCAAGATAAAAGCAGGAAGAGAGTAAAGTCCTGTAAGACGATCATAATAATTTCGCTTTTCTCCATCAGTTGTATCACTTGTGATAGAGTAACTATTTTTTAGACTTCCATATAATTCGCATCCATTTCCACCTTTAGATTTCATGGCCCTTACGGCAACATTAGCGCGAAGTAACATGATTTCAAATGTAAAGTCAGATGCTTTGGTAGAAAAATATCCAATACTACAAGTGATAGGAACATTTTCGATGGCATCAATTTTCATTTCACGAATTTCCTTACAAATTTCATTTGCCTTTTTTTCAATATCTTCTAATTTCTCTGTGTTAGAAATAAAAACAACAAATTGATCATTTCCTACACGACCGATGATCTGACCAGGAAATACATCATGTAAAAGAAGTGCTGTTTTTGATAATATTTCATCTGCAGCAAGTTGTCCGTAATGATCAGCTAATATTTTAAAACGATCTAGGTCTACAAAAAGTAAGGTAGCTTCTTCGTTTGGTGCTTTGTTTTGAAGAATAGTATTTATTTTGGTTGATAATGCATTTGTGTTGAAAATCTGTGTAAGGTTATCATGAGTAGCTTCCTCCTGTAATTTTAAATATTGTTGTTTGGAAGCATCGATATCAATGGTTTTTCCAATTACTTGATAAGGTTTTCCAGTGTCATCGTACATAACAATACCTTGCATACGATACCAGGTATAAATGCCAATATTATTCTTCATGCGAATTTCCAGTTTAATATTTTTTCGTGTGTTACGAGAAAACTGGAAAGCATTCAAAAATGTATTTTGATCGTCTATGTGGATTGCCTTACTTTCCTGAATATAGTTCAGAAAATCGGGGATGGTTTCATCCAAGCTAAAAGAGGCATCCAACTTACCGGAGCGTTGCATCACATTGGTACGAACATCGTATTCCCATAAACGTTCATTGGTGAGTTCAGCCAAAATCTGCGATTTTTCATGGAAAAATTCTAGTTCCTTTTGATATTGTTTTTGTATCGTGTTGTTAATGATAACACAAAGAAAAATAGGAGCACCATCTGCATCGTCCATAAGAGTTGCATGTAAGTGTGACCATCTAATCTGGCCAGATTTATGCATGATACGATATTCAGCAGTAAATGGACTGTGTTCTCGTAATGCTTTTTGGGCTTTCTTTTGTAGTTTTTCGGCATCCTCAGGAAGTACTAATCCAATACAGATATTGTCAAATTTTTCTTCGTATTCCAATCTGGAGTAACCTGCAATTTCAAAATAAGTATTGTTTGCATAAAGCAATTTGAAATCGGTTGCACGAATTTTTGCAACACCGCCTGGTACACTATTGGAGATAACATCCAGCTCCTGTTTTGACTTTGCTAAATCTTGATAGGAAATTTTTAAAGAAGTAATGTCTATGCAGGAACAAAGATATGCAATTCTTTGTTCTGTAGCAGTCATTTGCCCTTTGATCAATAACCAGCTAATCGTGCCATCTTTTTTTATGATACGATATTCAAAACGTAAGGATGTTCCCATATTTAACTGGCGTGCAACGGAAGCTTTAAAACGTTGTGCATCATCTGGATGAATACGTGCTAAGGCGTTTGTTCCAAAAAGCTTTGTATATTCCTCCTGTGTATAACCGTGTAATGTATAAAAATAGGGATTTGCATATAAAAGTGTCATTTCACTGTTGTACGCAATTTTGATTAAGCCGCATTCCGCCTTGTTGGCAAGGAGGCTAAGCTGTTCTTCCTGTTTTTCTAATTCTGTAGTCAAAATATATCACCTCGCAAATAATTGATTTGAAAATTGTATTTTAATACTTTAAAGTTGTGTTTACGTTGGGGAGGACTAAAAGAACTCCTTTTTTGGTAACACGTGGATTATAAATAATCTTCTTTCACTAATATTATAGTATTTTTTTTGCTTTTTTTCAATAAATATATAAAAATACAGAAAAAAGAAAGAACACAACACGAAAAGCGAGGGTTACAAGTAAAAAATTACGGATAAGCAATGTTGAAAGCTCGGTAAAACGAGGGAAAGCCACCCTTTTTATACAGAACATGAAAAAGCCCTTGTCAATGAAATTGTGGATATGATACTATAATAGATAGTATTTATTAAAAAAGAAGCGGATAGGAGGGAAAAGATTATGGAAATGCAACTCTATAATACTTTAACCAGAAAAAAAGAAGTGTTTAAGCCAATTGAGGAAGGAAAAGTTCGTATGTATGTATGCGGACCAACTGTATATAATTATATTCATATAGGAAATGCCAGACCAATGATCGTGTTTGATACAGTACGTCGCTTTTTGGAATATAAAGGCTATGAAGTAAATTATGTATCAAATTTTACAGATGTGGATGATAAAATTATAAAAAAAGCGAACGAAGAAGGCGTGAGTGCAAAAGAAATTTCAGAGCGCTATATCCAGGCTGTTCTTGAGGATATGCAGGGGTTAAATATAAAACCGGCCACAAAAAATCCGAAGGCGACAGAAGAAATTGACGGGATGCTTTCTATGATATCGAATCTGATTGAAAAGGGATATGCATATGAAAAGAATGGAACTGTGTATTTTAGAACAAGAAGTTTTAAAGAATATGGAAAGCTTTCCAAAAAGAATATTGATGATCTGGAAGCAGGGCATAGAACTATTCAGGTAGTGGGAGAAGATGAAAAAGAAGATCCTTTGGATTTTGTACTTTGGAAACCCAAGAAAGATGGAGAACCTTTCTGGGAATCTCCTTGGGGAAATGGACGCCCAGGCTGGCATATCGAATGCTCCGTTATGAGTAAAAAATATCTTGGTGAACAGATTGATATTCATGCCGGTGGTGAAGACCTTATTTTTCCACATCATGAAAATGAAATTGCACAAAGTGAAGCAGCAAATGGAAAAGAGTTTGCACATTATTGGATGCATAATGGATTTTTAAATATTAATAATGAGAAAATGTCAAAATCAAAAGGTAATTTCTTTACCGTTCGTGATATTGGAAAACAATATGCCTATGATGTACTTCGTTTCTTTATGTTAAGTGGTGCGCACTATCGTATGCCACTTAATTTTAGTCAGGATTTGATGGAAGCTGCAAAAAGCGGGTTAGAAAGAATAAAAGTGGCGGTAGAACGTTTAGATGATATAGCTCAGAAAAAAAATAATGCCACGATTACGGAAGCGGAAAAACAAGTAGAGACAGAATTAAAGGCATTGCAGGATAAATTTGATGCATCTATGGCAGATGATTTTAATACGGCAGATGCAATTTCTGCTGTGTTTGAAATGGTTAAACTTGTTAATGTGGGAATTAGAGAAACTTCCGATTACACTTTAGTCGAAGACGCTAAAAAAAGAATTGTTTTACTTATGGATGTACTGGGAATTTCGGTAGAACCAGTGAAAGAAATGCTAGATACAGAGATAGAACAGTTGATTGAAGAACGTCAGTTAGCTAGAAAGAATAAAGATTTTCAACGTGCAGATGAGATACGTGACATTTTATTGGATAAAGGAATTGTATTAAAAGATACAAGAGAGGGTGTAAAATGGACGAGGGCATAAGAAAAGAAAAGGATCTGGTAACGCAGATTCGAGAGGCATTTTCATTAAAAGAACCTACAGCGTTGCAATATTCACCATTGGCCTTAGCGTATATTGGTGATGGGGTTTATGATTTGATTATTCGAACAATGGTCGTAGAGCGAGGAAATGCAAGAGCAAATAAGTTACACCATACAGTTAGTGGAATGGTAAAGGCTTCTGCACAGGCAGAAATGATGCATAAAATTGAGCCAATTTTATCAGAAGAGGAACGTGCAGTGTATCATAGAGGAAGAAATGCAAAGTCTTATACGAAGGCTAAAAACGCAAGTATGGTTGATTACCGTCATGCTACTGGATTTGAGGCGTTGATGGGATACTTATATTTGGACCATCAAGTGGAACGTATCATAGAATTGGTAAAATACAGTTTAGAGGAAGGAAAAGAAGATGCATAGCGAAGAATTAACAATAGAAGGAAGAAATGCGGTGATTGAGGCATTTCGTTCCGGAAAGACGATTGATAAGATTTTTGTGTTAGATGGATGTCAAGATGGACCTATTCGTACCATTACAAGAGAAGCTAGAAAACAAGATACAATTATACAATATGTAAAAAAGGAAAGATTGGATCAAATTTCACAGACAGGAAAGCATCAAGGTGTTATTGCACATGCAGCTGCATACGAGTATGCAGATATAGAAGATATGTTTACATTGGCTGAAAAAAAAGGGGAAGCACCATTTATTGTTTTGTTGGATAATATTGAAGATCCTCATAATTTAGGTGCGATTATTCGGACAGCAAATCAGGCGGGAGCGCATGGGGTAATTATACCAAAAAGACATGCAGTAGGTCTTACTGCAACGGTTGCCAAGACTTCGGCGGGGGCATTGAATTATACGCCAGTAGCAAAGGTGACAAACCTATCGCATACCATTGAGCAATTAAAAGAACGTGGTATGTGGTTTGTCTGTGCGGATATGGACGGTGAAGTTATGTACAATCTAGATCTGAAGGGACCAATCGGTGTTGTGATTGGAAATGAAGGTGAAGGCGTTGGCAGACTAGTAAAGGAAAAATGTGATTTTGTTGCAAAGATTCCAATGAAAGGTGACATTGATTCTTTAAACGCATCTGTGGCAATGGGAATTTTGTCTTTTGAAATTGTACGTCAGAGAGGCGAATGGAAATAGTGGTATTTTTAAAGTGATAAGATAGAAATATAGTTATGAAAAAGAAAGAGGCAATTGTAGAAAGCAGTAGATTTTCTACAATTACCTCTTTTTTAGATTTTAGATACCTATTTTGCAATTGTAATGTACAAGTTATATATGCATAGCCGCATTTTTTAAATCATTATAAAATGGCAAAAAAATAAAGCTGCTAACGGGAGTCGAACCCGTGACCTCCGCATTACCAATGCGACGCTCTACCACCTGAGCTATAGCAGCAATTCTGTTTGTCAAAAACAATCGAACAAATTGAATTATACAATAATCTTATTTGATATGCAAGCCTTTTTTTAAAAAAAGGAGAAATAACGGCAACATTATGTTACATGATTACACCTATTGGTTTTTTTGATAGAATATGATAAAATAATGAAATATGGGTATTTAGGAAAAATCGAGTTAGAAGGGGAAATGAGAAAATGACTAATGAGATCAGAACAGAATTTGAAACATATGTAAAACAATTGGCGGAGACAATTGCAAAGGAAATTTATTTAGAAGATTTAAAACAACTTTGTATGCAATATACGGAACGTTTAGAAACGTGTGAAAACCTATACAAAGTACATACAGAGCAAGATGAGCAGATGCTTCAACAGGCACAGGAAATAGCAGGACAAATAGATGGATTAAAAATCGGGCTAAGTGACCAACTTGTTAAAATCAATTCTGAGATAAAAAAGTTTCAGGAAAATTCTGAAAAAATATTTGAAAAGTATTCCTTACAAGTGACAGAAGTAAACGAAGATGCAAAAAAGAATTTTATGCTTGCATTGTCAGAGGTTTTGCAAAACGAGAAAACGGATTTGTCAAGGGTGCTTTCAAATGTTAATTCTGATTTGCGAGAAGCCTTGCAGGGAACAATAACAGCAGAAAATTTAGATGCTTTTGTAAAACAAATGGAAGAGAGTACGATAAAGATTACAAACGGAGTTGCTTTCTTGCAAGAGGATTATAAAACGGTGTTTGGGCAATATGCGCAAGAGATGAAAAAAGCAGAAGAAGAAAATTGGAATACACTTCAGGAAAATATAAGAAAGCAAGTTGAGAAAAAATTAGAGGATATTTCGGTTCAATTTGATGAAATGCTTTTAAGGCAGGAAAAAATAATAGAGGATAAAGTTCCGGACAAACAAGTATTAGAACAAGTGTGTGCAAAAGTTTCAGATATGTGTGAAAAAGTAGAAACAATTCAGGGTGGATATGAGAAGAAGTTAAATCGTTTGATTAAGGTGCTAGAAAAACAAGAGAGAATTCGTTTACAGACTGCGAAAGAAAATACGAGACAAAGAAAGTATATTTATTTATTAACAGTGTCAAATATATTTATTTTATTTTTATCATTGTTGTTGGTTTGTACAGCAAAACCTTGGAGGGCAGAAATATTAGGTGTTGGTATTACTGCATTCTTTGTTGTAGCAGCAATTTTGGTATGTATTGTGAGTGTTCTGTGTGTATACAAAAGAAAAAGCAACAAAGAAAACAAGTAAAGGGATTGTAGGACAGGGGATAAAAAGATGGAAGAGAAGACATTAGAAAAACTTGTATCTATAACAAAAACGTTTTATACTTCATTGTCGGAACAGATGGCGAATGGGTATTGCCTGATTTGGTCTCCAAGATTAGAAGAGCTAAATGAAGCAATGGAAGAACTAATGACCGAGTATCAGCATTGCAAGCTGGGGAGTGTTTTGCAAAAACAGTATGAAGCGTTGTTGGAATATCAGAAACAAATAGCATTACACTATGCTGAAATAGAAGAAATAGACAGTATAGACGCAATGCCGGATTTGAAAAAGGAGTATTGTGATTTCTTTGGAGAAAATCTGGAAATGTTAAAGCGAGCATTGAAAAAATATGACCAGGTGCAAGAATGTGCAGAGCAACTTTCCATGTATGAAGAAAAATTTACAAATACAAGTGATGCATTAGTAGAGGAGTATAAGTTAAAACTTCAAAATCGTATTATATTGAATATAAATAAAGTTCGTTGCTTTGACAGTTTGACAGCAGAGGAAAGAAGCTATTTTATTACACATACTTTGTTTTATGATGAGGGAAAAATCGAATATACAATATTACGATATTTGAAGGAAGCAGAAAAGAAACTTGTGGAAGATGCGGAAGATATAGAACAAAGAGCGATTATTTTCCCACAATTATTCGATATGGAAAAAAGCAGGGAATATGTTTGGCGATATCGATTAGAGAGTGGAAATAAAGATCCTAGGGAAAAAAGTGTTAGTAAAAAAATGATGAAACAAGATGAGTTGGAGAATGCATTTGAAAGTTGGTTTGATAGCTTACTTGGCTCAGAGTCATCTATAGGAAAATTGATTAAGGAAGAAAAAAAGATTCATGAATATCCTATAGAAGATCAAATGTTTCTGGCAATGGAAAATGTAATAGAGGGTAGACTAGGAAATTTAAAAATGTCAGAGATGGTTGCGGGATATATAGAAGAATGTATTGCAATCCGGGATAGATCATTTTTGGAGTTTTATGGAAGTTATGATGAAGTTAAAAGATTATCAAAAAAATTGGAAAAGATTTTTGATTTGTGTGAGAGATGGGAAATACGAGAAGTTAGTATGGCAGATGTTATTTTAGGGGAATAGAAAATGAGGGATGCAGGAGGAGTGTACTACTAGCAATAGTAGTTGTTTTTCCTGCATTGTTTTATCGTAAGGATAGTAAAAGGAGATGAGTGAAAATGAAGTTGATCCACTGTGCGGATTTACATTTGGGTTCCAACTTAACAAGTAATCTGACAGCAGAACAGGCTCAAAAAAGAAATTACGAATTATTTGATAATTTTGAAAACATGCTTCGGTATGCAAAAGAGGAACAAATACAAGTCGTATTGCTTTGTGGGGATGTTTTTGATACAAAAAATCCGCCGATGTGGGTACAGACGGCTTGTTTGAAATTAATAGAGACATATTCGGATATTACATTTTTTTACGTAAGAGGCAATCATGACAGAGGTGTGTGGGAACAAGAACGGATAAATGTAACATTGCCGGATAATCTGCATTTATTTGATACAAAATGGAGTCGTTATGAATGTGGAGATATTGTAATCTCTGGAATAGAGTGTGAAAAGGATTCGTTATACAAACAAGCCCTGCAATTGGTGTTGGATGAAACGAGAATTAATATTGTAATGTTACATGGAAGGGTTACAGAAAACAATCTTGTAACAGTAGCAGAGGATGTCATACCGATTTCTTTATTTCAAAATAAAAATATAGACTATCTTGCATTAGGTCATATACATTCTTATGAAGAAAAAAATTTTGATCAGCGTGGAAAGTATTGCTATTCCGGCTGTTTGGAAGGAAGAGGTTTTGATGAATGTGGGGAAAAGGGATTTGTACTTCTTACTGTGGAAGAAGAAAAAATAAAAAGCTGTTTTATCCCTTTTGGAAAGCGAAAACTATTTGATATAGAGGTTACTATTGATGGATGTATGACTACAATGGATATTTCCAGAAGAATTGAGATAGAGTTAAAGAAAAGTAATGTATCAAAGGAAGATTATGTACGAATACGTTTGATAGGAAATGTTGATGTGGAATGTGAAAAAAATAGTATGTATTTGCAGCAAAAATGGAGTGAACAGTTTTATTACTTTCAGATTGAGGATGATACAAAACTTATAGTAGATTATAATGATTTCTTGTATGATGAAAGTTTGAAAGGTGAATTTGTACGAAAAATTAGAAAAATGGATTTACCGGAAGAAGATAAGATCACTATAATTCGATATGGAATTTTAGCACTTTCTGGAGAGGAGATAGCCGAATGCGATTGATTAGCTGTCATATTGAAAATTTTGGTAAGTTATCAGAACTAGATATCAGTTTTCAAGATGGTTTTAACCAGATTTATGAAAAAAATGGATGGGGAAAAAGTACATTAATGGCATTTTTAAAAGCGATGTTTTATGGCTTTGAAAGAGAAAAAAAACGTAGTAGAGGGACACAAGAAAGAAGAAAATATAAGCCTTGGCAGGGGGGAGTATATGGGGGAAGTGTCTTGTTTGAGACAAAGGAAGTGTATTATCAGATTGAACGTTGCTTTGGAGCTACTCCAAAAGAAGATCAGTTTGTGTTAAGAAATGCAAAAACTGGGATGGTAACAACTGCATATGGTAGTAATCTGGGAAGGGAATTATTTCAGTTGGATGCCGATTCGTTTCAGCGTACGATTTATGTATCACAGTTGGGTTGCGTTACAGGCGCTACGGATAATATACATGCTAAAATTGGAAATTTAACACAACAAATGTACGATTTAAATCATTTTTCAGAGGCAAGCGAATTGTTGCAAAAAAAGATGAATCAATTGACACCGAATCGCAAAACAGGTGAAATTGCAAAACTGCAAATACAAGTATATCAGTATCAGAATACGCTAATAGACATAGAAGAAAAACAAAAAAAATCAGATGATTTACAAGAAGAATATTTAAAGAAAAAAGAGGAACAAAAGCAGCTTTTGCAGGAGCAGGAAAAGTTAAAAAAAGAATTTTTAACATATGGTGATAAAAAAGAAAAAGAAGCAATTGCAATGTTTTATAGAGAGCTTCTAAAACAAGAACAGGAAAAAGAGGAAGAATTAGAGCAAATGGAAGAAATATTTGGAGGTGGCGTACCACAATTAAAAGAAATGAAACACATTCTTTCATTTGCGGAACAGGAACAATTAGAACAAGTAAAAATTGATGAAAATAGATTGACAGAGCAAGAAGAAAAAATGTGGGATTTTGTCCAAGAAAATTGGAAGGGACTTCCAACAAATGCAGAAATAAAAAAATATTTAGAAGCTTTGGAATGGGAGGAAGAAGAAAAAATTTCAGTTCTATTGTGGGTTGGAATTGGCATCGCTGTAGCTGGAGGAATTGTATGTTTTATTAAATTACTTTTTGGTATTGTTTTACTGATAGTAGGGATTAGCATGAGTGTATTTGTGCGAAAAAAGGTAATCCTAGAGAGCGATGAAGAGAGTGAAAATGTAGAAGCAGCAGATGAAACGGAAATGGATACTTTTTTGCAGGCGTATCCAATTATGGAAGAAAAGAATGAACAAGAACATTTATATACTTTGCAAGCAATGATGGGGGAATTGCAAGGGATACAAAAACGTATTGAGGCGCAGCAAAATGCCAATAAGGTGAAGGATATGTGTGCGAAAGAAATCGAAACGTTTTTTCAAACATTTCATTTAAAGCCAGAAGAAGATAAGGGAAAACAACTGAAGAAATTAGGAAATATGTTAGAAAAATATTATAATAGTTTAGATGCCTATGAACTGGCGCAAAATAAAAGAAAAGAGTTTGCACGCAAACACAAAATAGAAAGCGACAGACTTGACCTGGAGTTCAATGGGCCTGATATTAACAATATACAGGTGTCTTTACAGGAAAAAGAAGAGGAAGGCGAGTTGCTTCAGAAGAAAATAATAGAAATGGAAAAACAGATATCAGATTTAGAAGAACTTGCAAGAGAAGAAGTGGATATAAAGAAAAAGTTGGATACACTCTTACATAAAATAGAAAAAAAACAGCATCAGTATGAATTACTTACATTAACAAAAGATACATTACAACAAGCAAAAGAAAGTTTGACAGCTAAATACAAAAATCCATTGCAACAATCTTTTGATGCATATATCAGCATTGTAGATCCTAAATTGTCAGGAGTACTTTCTTTGGATGTCAATATGCAGGTACGTAAACGGGAAAAAGGTATGGAAAGGGAGAGTCAGTTGTTAAGTGCTGGATATCAGGATTTGATTGGAATATGTTTACGGTTAGCAATGATAGATGCAATGTATCAGAATGATACACCGTTTTTGATTTTGGATGATCCTTTTGTGAACTTAGATGATGCTAAATTAGAAGGTGCAAAAAAGGTTTTACAGAGGGCAACAGAAAAATATCAAATTATTTATTGCTGCTGTCAGGAAAACAGATGTTTAGAGTGATATAATAAATAAAGAAAAGGAGCGGGCAGTGATAAACTGTTTTGCTCCTTTTGTGTGTTTAGTTTTGGTTGGATAAAAAATGTTTTTTCATAGCATTAAAGGTTTCGTCGCTAATATAGTGTTCTACCCGACACGCATCTTTTCGCGCCACATCTTCAGATACGCCAAGTTGCATAAAAATAGAAGTAATAACCCGGTGACGTTCATACATTCTTTCTGCGATTTCTAATCCCTTTTTTGTTAAAAAAATTCGATTGTTATCATCAACAGTAACGTAGCCGTCTTGGCGGAAACGTTTTAAGACAACAGATACGCTTGCACGTGCATAACCAAAATAATTACATATATCAGTTGCACGTACGCTTTCTTGTCTTTTGGATAAGATTAAAATCGATTCTAAATAATCCTCGCCTGATTCTTTTATTTGCATTTAGTAACACCTTTCTTTCATTCGTTTATAACTTTGCTAACCGTCAAAAAAATACATCTACTTTATTTTATCAGATATTTCCCTAAAATTCAAAACAAAAAAACTTCTTGACAAAAAACCCTTGACAAAATAGTTAGTTTATTCTAACATATTGAGTGGGTGTTAGAAGTCGCTAACACCTATAAAAAAATGGAAAGGTTAGTGTAGACTAATCATTTCGGAAACGGAGGTGCGCCATGATGCCATTAACTATGTGTAATATTGGAGAGAGTAACACGATTAAAAAAATTGGCGGAAAAGAAGAGACTAGAAAATTTTTAGAAAGCTTAGGCTTTGTTGTTGGTTCACCAGTTACAATTGTTTCAGATATTGGTGGAAACTTAATTGTAAATATTAAGGAATCTAGGGTTGCCGTAAGCAAAGAGATGGCAATTAAGATAATGATTTAAGGTAGGAGGAAATTGCACATGAGTACATTGCGAAATGCCAAGGTAGGAGACACTGTAAAAGTAAAAAAAATACAGGGTGAAGGTGCAGTCAAGAAGAGAATTATGGATATGGGCATTACCAAAGGAGTAGAGATCTTTGTCCGTAAGGTTGCACCATTGGGTGATCCGGTAGAAATTACAGTTAGAGGTTACGAATTATCTCTTCGTAAAGTAGATGCTGAGATGATTGAAGTAGAATAAAGAGTGTCTTTCAGCAAAGAATAAAAGAAATAAAAAGAAAGGAAAAAAGCAAACAAATATCTTTTATTCTTCCGTTTGCGTCTTAAAATTTTTAAGACAGGGTGGTAAAAATGGGAATTAAAATTGCATTGGCAGGAAATCCAAACTGTGGAAAGACTACATTATTTAACGCATTAACAGGTTCCAATCAGTTTGTAGGTAACTGGCCGGGAGTAACAGTAGAAAAAAAGGAAGGTAAATTAAAATACGACAAGGAAGTAACAATTACTGACTTGCCAGGTATTTATTCCTTATCTCCTTATACTCTGGAGGAAGTAGTTGCTAGAAATTATTTGATTGATGAAAGACCAGAAGCAATATTAAATATTGTGGATGGAAGTAACTTGGAGCGTAACTTGTATTTGACTACACAGTTAGTTGAGTTGGGAATTCCAGTTGTATTAGCCATCAATATGATGGATATTGTAAAAAAGAATGGGGATAAAATTAATACATCAAAGCTTGCAGAAGAACTTGGGGTTGATGTTTTTGAAATTTCAGCTTTAAAAGGCCAGGGGATTGAAGAGGCAGCAAAAAAGGCAGTTGAGGTTGCCAAGAAGGCAAATCATGTAGAGCCAAGACATCGTTTTGAAGGTTCTGTAGAACATGCGTTGGCACATATCGAGGAATTACTTCTTCATAATATGCCGGCAGAACAGCAGCGTTGGTATGCGATTAAATTGTTTGAACGTGATGAAAAGATTATTGAAAAATTAAAGCTCACAGACGAACAGGTAAAACATATTGAACAAGATATTGCTTCGTGTGAAAAAGAGATGGATGATGATGCAGAAAGTATTATTACATCAGAACGTTACATATATATTGGAAGCATTATTGACAAGTGTTTAAAGAAAAATAAAAAAGGCAGCATGACAACTTCGGATAAGATTGACCGAATTGTTACAAACCGTTTCTTGGCACTTCCAATTTTTGCTGCGATTATGTTTATTGTTTATTATGTATCGGTAACTACAGTTGGTACGGCTGCAAATGACTGGGTAAATGATGGTGTGTTTGGTGATGGATGGTATTTGTGTGGAATTGGTAGAAGCGATTACAATGATGATGCAGAACCATATGATGAAGCACTTGCATTAGTAGAAGGATATATAGCAGGTAGTGCAGAGCAAGGTGTGGATACAGCAAAGGTAGAAGATGCAATCGACAGCGAAGCAGAAGATTATTCTGGAGATAATGCTGTGAAGGCATTAAGAGAATTTGCAGCAACAGCACCAGACGAAGTTACTTATGAAGCAGAAGATGAAGAAACTTTGGAAACTACAGAGGAAAAGGCTTCAAAATCTGATTTAGAAGATGCAATCGGTGTACTTGAGAAGTACAAAGGTGAAGCACCAGACCCAGCGGATTATGGAATTTGGATTCCAGGTATTCCAGTATTTATAGAAGCAGGTCTTGATAAGATTGGTTGTGCTGACTGGCTTAGTGGATTGATTTTAGATGGTATGGTTGCCGGTGTCGGAGCTGTACTTGGTTTCGTTCCACAGATGTTAGTATTATTTATCTTCCTTGCATTCTTAGAGGCTTGTGGTTATATGGCTCGTATTGCATTTATCATGGACCGTATTTTCCGCAAATTCGGATTGTCAGGTAAGTCCTTTATTCCAATCTTGATTGGTACAGGATGTGGTGTTCCAGGTATTATGGCATCAAGAACAATTGAAAATGAGAAGGATCGTCGTATGACAATTATGACAACTACATTTATTCCTTGTGGTGCAAAACTTCCATTTATTGCATTGATGGCAGGAGCAATCTTTGGTGGAGCTGCATGGGTAGCACCATGTGCATATTTCATCGGTATTATAGCAATTATTTGTTCCGGTATTATTTTAAAGAAAACAAAGATGTTCGAAGGAGATCCAGCACCATTCGTTATGGAACTTCCAGCATATCATATGCCTACCGTTGGTAACGTTCTTAGAAGTATGTGGGAGCGTGGATGGAGTTTCATCAAAAAGGCAGGAACAATTATCTTGTTATCTACAATCATAGTTTGGTACTTATCATACTTTGGTTTCGTAGACGGACGCTATCAGATGTTAGCAGAAGATCAGATGGATATGAGTATTTTGGCAACAATCGGTAGAGGTATTGCTTGGATCTTCGCACCATTAGGATGGGGAAATTGGCAGGCGACTGTAGGTGCCGTAACAGGTTTAGTAGCGAAAGAAAATATCGTTGCTACTCTTGGAATTTTGTATACAACAGAAGATGCCAGTGCAATTTCAAACATTGCAACATCATTTGGAGCAAGCACATGTGTTGCAGCAGGTTTCTCATTCCTTGTATTTAATTTATTGTGTGCACCATGTTTTGCGGCAATAGGAGCTATTAAACGTGAAATGAACAATGGTAAATGGACTGCATTCGCCATTGCATACCAATGTATTTTTGCGTATTTAGTATCGTTGTGTATTTATAATATTGGCGAACTTGTTTTAGCAGGTACATTCCATATTGGATTTATTGTAGCAATTATAATAATTGTAGCATTCTTATACTTACTTTTCCGTCCTGCGAAAAAGAAAGCGTAAGTTTTCAAAAAGAAAGGTGGCAGAAATATGGGATCTATTTTAGGAACTTTAGTTGTGCTTTTGATACTTTTGGCTGTAGTAGGAGCTATTATATGGTCAATGGTAAAGGATAAAAAGAACGGAAAGAGTAGTTGCGGTGGAAATTGCAGTGCTTGTGGTGGACATTGCCATAAATAAAATAGAAGATTTGTGCCCACTGGAAAGTGTCAATTATCAAAAGATAATTGGCACTTTTTACGTTTAAAATGAACTGTTACGTTGTTTTGCTGAAAAAAGGGGTTAATTTTGACATCCCTAAAAAAAATTAGTATAATAGCAACGTGAAATATAATGTACTCTCGGAGTCTCTTTGTGCCTGATTTTGCAAAATGGTTTTTTGTCAGATATACACAAATTTATGAGGCGTACGTGGAGCGTACGTTGATTAAATTTGTGTATAGATGGCGGAAAAACAGTCGCAAAAGTGGGTGCAAGGGAGATTCCGAGAGTACATTAAATTGCAAAGGAGAATATTATGTATAAAAATTATGTATTTGATTTATATGGAACTTTGGTGGATATTCGTACAAATGAAAATAAAGCGTATTTGTGGGATAAGATGGCAGAAATAATGGGGTTTTATGGAGCTGTTTATGAAAGACAGGAGTTAAAACAAAAATATCAGCTTTATAGTAAAGAATTGGAAAAAAAAATGAAAGAAACAGAGCCATATCCAGAAATAGATTTGGCAAAAGTATTTCAGAGATTATTTGAAGAAAAACAGGTGAAGGTAGAAGAAGAAAAAGTAGAATTTATTATGAATATGTTTCGAGTGGTGTCAACTAAGTTTATTCGCTTGTACGATGGTGTTATACCATTTTTAGAGGAATTAAAAAGAAAAGGAAAGAAAGTCTATTTATTATCTAATGCACAGAAAAACTTTACCAGACCTGAATTAGCATATTTAGGCATAGAAAAATATTTTGATGGCATTTTGATTTCTTCCGAGGAAGGATGCAAGAAACCAGGAAAATCTTTTTATGCAAAATTATTGGAGCGTTATCACTTAGATCCTAAGGAAAGCATTATGATTGGAAACGATTCTATTTCCGATATCCGTGGCTCTTATGAAATGGGAATGGATTCTCTCTATATTCATACAGAAATTTCTCCAGAATGTGTAGAGGATTTGAAAAGTAAATATACCATTATGGATGGAGAGTTTAATAAGATAGCTAAATTGCTTTTAAAATAGGATTAAGGAGGATAAGGAGATGCAGTTAAGGGATAAGTTAAAACGAACACTGCTTATAGGTGTTTTTTCTATTATAATAGGTGGAATAGTTGGAACACTAGATGCTGTATTTGGGCGAGTTTTATTAGGCATAACAGATATACGAGATGCACATCCTTATTATTTTATTCCATTTTTAGCATTCGCTGGAATTGTTATTGTGTTTCTATATGATCGTTATGGCGGAAAAAGTAGTCAAGGGATGGGATTGCTTTTTTCTGTAGGTCATGACAAGGAAGATAAAATTCCATTGCGTCTTGTACCGTTTGTGACAATTGGAACCTGGTTAACACATTTATTTGGTGGGAGTGCAGGACGCGAAGGTGTTGCAGTACAGATTGGTGGAACTATTTCTTATGAAATAGGTAGAAAATTACCTATTAAAAATGCATCTAAAACATTTTTATTAATTGGAATGGCAGCTGGTTTTGGAGGATTGTTTCGCACACCGATTGCTGCAACTTTTTTTGCCATTGAGGTGCTTACGATAGGTGTTGTGGAATATGCTGTAATTTTTCCAGCATTTTTAGCAGCGTATGTGTCTAGCGTTGTTTCGGGAAAATTGGGTCTGGAAAAATTTGTATATTCGATTACTTACTCCGCATCTTTTGGAATAGAAATAGTTATAAAATTAATTTTATTGGGAGTAGCGTTTGGAATAACCGGATATGTATTTGCAAAAGGATTACAGTGGGGAAAAAAAGAAATTGCAAAAAGATTACCCAATAAATACGTTCGGATTGCAACGATGGGAGTATTATTAAGTGTTATGTTACTTGGTCTTTATATGGGAAGATATGCTGGGCTTGGAACTAATTTAATCCATGCAAGCTTTCATGGAGAAAACATTTATTGTTATGATTGGTTTTTAAAATTACTTTTTACACTTCTGACTTTAGTTGCAGGTTTCCAAGGCGGAGAAGTAACACCATTATTTTCCATTGGTGCGAGTTTGGGTGTTATATTATCAGGTTTAGTGGGAATGCCAATAGAGTTTGTAGCAGCTTTAGGTTACGCTGCTGTTTTTGGAAGTGCAACGAATACAATGCTTGCTCCTATATTTATAGGAGGAGAGGTCTTTGGTTTTGCAAATATGCCGTATTTTGTTATTGTTTGCATGGTAGCCTTTTCTATCAATAAAAATACATCTATTTACGCAGGACAGAAAAAATACGAGGGAAACCAAGTATAAAAAGGGATAGGAAGTGCATATAGTAAAAAGAAGGATAATACAAGGGGAAGATGTATGCGGATTTGTCAATTAAGACAAAAAGAGGTAATCAATATTTGCACAGGCATGCGTATTGGATTTATTGCGGATGTAGAAATTGATTTAGAAAAGGGGAAAATTATTGCAATTATTGTTCCTGGACCTTGTAAACTATGGGGAATTATTGGTAGAGATCATGAGTATGTCATTTCGTTTGCCTGCATTACAAATGTAGGGCCGGATATTGTACTTGTGGAAATAGATGAAAAAGAATGCCTGAAAAAAATATTATAGATGTATAAGAGTTGCAATAGGTATTATATCTGGCAGCGCGATATAGATGTTATAGATAGACCTATTTGTGTGGAATACACTTAGAGGGGATTCCGTAGAAATGGATTGACGAGTAATGTAAGATTGCATATAATAATTTTAGTGAGTATTGTTAGAATAGAATGTGAAAGAAAGATTGAGGATAAAGCAATGAAGTGTCCGTTTTGTGGAAAAGAGAATACAAAGGTGATTGATTCCAGACCGTCAGATGATGATACATCGATTAGAAGACGTCGTCAATGTGAAATATGCAAAAAACGTTTTACAACTTATGAAAATGTGGAAATTCTTCCAATTGTTGTTATAAAAAAGGATCTTACAAGAGAGCCCTATGATCGTGCAAAGTTAAAAGAGGGAATATTTCGTTCCTGTATTAAACGGCCCATTTCTATGGAAGAACAAAGTAAATTGATAGATGGAATTGAAGCTACTATATTTGAACGAGAAGATAAGGAAATATCTACAACAGAGATTGGTGAGATGGTTTTAAATCGTTTAGAGCATTTAGATGCGGTGGCTTATATTCGATTTGCTTCTGTTTATCGTGATTTTGAAGATATGGATAGTTTTCAACGAGAAATTGAAAAATTACAAAGTAAAAATATTACCAAATAAATATAGGATATTCAACTGCTCTTAGCCTTAAGCTGTGTGGGCAATCGTTTTTATTTGACTGAGTGGTAATAATATATTTTGAAAAGCACTTGAAAAAGGTGCTTTTTTTGCTATAATGAAAAAGGGTAATATACTTTCATCGCTGTGGTGAAAGGAGTTTCTATGTTTTTTCATAGTTATTGTGCTGCAATACAAGGTATTGATGCACATGTCATATCAGTGGAAGTGGATATTTGTGATGGACTTCCCATGTTTTCTTTAGTTGGCTTACTGAGTTCGGAAACCAAAGAGGCCAAAGATCGAGTACGTATTTCTGTACGAAATTCTGGATATCGTATTCCTACCAAACATATAACGGTTAATTTATCTCCGGCAGATATACGAAAAGAAGGTACTGCTTTTGATTTTGCAATAGCAGTTGCATTGTTAGCTGCTATAGGAAGAATTCCGCAGAAATGTTTGGAAAATGCAATGTTTATTGGAGAGTTAAGTTTAAATGGAAGTGTAAAAGGTGTCAATGGAGTACTTCCTATGGTTTATGCTGCGAAAAAAAGGCAAATGAAATATTGTTTTGTAGCAAAAGAAAATGCTATGGAAGCAGCGATGGTAGAGGGAATAGAAATAAAGGGGATAGAAAATTTAAAAGAAATTGTGGAGTATTTTACAACAGGAAAAAGGATCGATTCTGCGCATATACCATCTTTTGCAGAACAGAAAGAAGAAAAAAGAGAGGATTTTTCGGAAGTTTCTGGACAGGAGATGATGAAAAGGGCATTAGAGATTGCTGTTTGCGGGATGCATAATATTTTAATGATCGGACCACCTGGAGCAGGAAAGACCATGTTGGCAAAACGTATTCCGTCTATCATGCCAGAATTGACATTTGAAGAAAGTTTAGAAATCTCAAAAATATATAGTATTTCAGGATTGTTGGGAGAAAAACAGTCCTATATTAAACAACGACCGTTTCGTAGTCCACATCATTCCATTCCATCCACTTCTTTGATCGGAGGAGGGCATCGTATTAAGCCAGGGGAGGTATGTCTGGCAGATGGCGGTGTGCTTTTTTTAGATGAATTACCGGAATTTAATACCAATACAATAGATATGCTTAGACAACCGTTAGAGGAGCATCAGGTTGTTATTTCTCGCATACACGGAAGTTATACTTTTCCGGCAAAATTTATGATGGTAGCTGCCATGAATCCGTGTAAATGTGGTTTTTATCCGGACCGAAATCGATGTAATTGTTCAGAACAGCAAGTACGTAAGTATTTGAACAAGGTCAGCAGACCGCTTTTAGATCGTATTGACTTAAGTGTAGAAGCATTGGAAGTGACATATAAAGAGTTGGTTCGAAAGGAAAAAGCTGAGAGCTCGGCGGAGATAAGAAATAGAATAAAAAGGGCTAGAAAGATACAAGAAGAGCGGTATGCTGCTGAAACGATTAAATACAATGGTCAACTTACTGCAAAACAGGTAGAAAAGTATTGTTCGCTTGCAAAAAAAGAGGAAAGAATAATGGAACAAGTTTTTGAAACAATGGAGCTGAGCGCAAGAGGATATCATAAAATTTTAAAAGTGGCAAGAACGATTGCGGATTTGGATGGTAGTGAGCAAATTTTAGAACCCCATTTAAGTGAAGCAGTTTGCTACAGAGGATTTGACAAAAAATACTGGGGGGAGAAAGCATGGATTTAATACAAAAAGAATTAGAATTTTGGTTGGCATCTCTTCCGGCGATAGGGGCTGCAAAAGCAATACAGTTATTGGAAAAATTAGAGACGGAAGAAGCGATATTTAAAGCAAGTGCAGAGGAATTATTGAAGGTTCCAAAAATAACGGAAGGGGATGCAGAACAGATTGTACGGAATAGAAATGTAGAGGTTATCAAACGGAAATATGAGAAAATGTGTCAACAAGGGAACCGGATTGTATCAATACATGACAAAGAATATCCTGAAAAGTTAAAAACAATTGCTTCTTATCCTTATGCACTTTTTTTTCGTGGAAATCTTCCGGATGAGAAAAAAGTTTCATTTGCTATAGTTGGGGCTAGAAATTGTACCTCATATGGGAAGGAAATGGCAAAATGGTTTGCAAGAGAACTGTCAAATGCTGGAATACAGATTATTAGCGGAATGGCTTATGGAATTGACAGTTATGCACATTGTGGAGCTATGCAGGGAGATGCGGATACGTTTGCTGTTTTAGGCTGTGGCATTGATATATGTTATCCTAGAGAAAACTTTGAATTGTATACATATATGTCAAATAAGGGAGGGATTATTTCAGAGTATGGTCCAGGGGTACCGGGAAGAGCGTTTCAATTTCCTATGCGAAATCGGATTATCAGTGGACTATGTGATGGAATTCTTGTTGTGGAGGCCAGAGAAAAAAGTGGTTCACTTATTACGGCGGAGTTAGCATTAGAACAGGGAAAAGATATTTTTGCTGTGCCAGGCAGAATTGGAGATCCGTTAAGTGTTGGTAGTTTGAATTTGATTAAAGAGGGCGCTGTTCCAGTATTAACACCGACAGATATCATTGAAAATTTTCATATTAATAGAATAGCGGAATCTAAAAGAAAAAATGTAGCTTCGGCATGTTTGACAGCCAAAGAACAAGTTGTTTACGATTGCATTTCTTTAGAGGAAAAGCATATAAGTATAATATTAGAAGAAAGTAGATTACTTATGTCGGATACAATGTCATTGCTGTTAAAATTAGAAGCGAGGGGAATGATACGGCAAAATATAAAAAACTATTATACTAGAAGTATCTTATAAAAAAGCATAAGAATCGTAAAGGTGAAAATAATTGGTATTGCGTATACACGATATGCAAATTTTTGGAATTGTGTAAAAGATTTAGCAAAAAAAACTACATTAGTCTTGCACTGATAAACAAAATAGTGTATGCTTAGAAATGTTTTTGAAATTGAAGATTAGAAAGTCATTATAGAATAATAACATTCTGTGGTGACTTTCTTACAGTAAATAGAAAGTAGTAGGGAGTGTTACCATGCCAAAGTATTTAGTTATAGTGGAATCACCTGCCAAGGCGGCAACCATTAAAAAATTTTTAGGAAAGAATTATGAGGTCGTTGCGTCCAATGGACATGTAAGAGATTTTCCAAAAAGTCAAATGGGAATTGACTTTGAAAATGATTTTGAACCGAAATATATAACGATACGTGGAAAGGGAGAATTATTAGCAAAATTACGTAAGGAAGTAAAAAAAGCGGATAAAGTTTATCTCGCAACTGACCCGGATCGTGAGGGGGAAGCTATTTCATGGCATTTGTGTATTGCATTAAAACTAGATAAAAAGAAATATAGTCGAATTGCATTTAATGAAATTACAAAAACAGCAGTAAAGGCATCGATAAAACAGGCACGTGAGATCGATATGAATATGGTTGATTCACAACAGGCCAGAAGAATGATTGATCGAATGGTTGGTTATAGTATTAGTCCGCTTTTATGGGTAAAGGTAAAACGTGGATTAAGTGCAGGACGTGTGCAGTCAGTAGCATTGCGTTTGATTTGTGACCGTGAAGAGGAAATTAATGCATTTATACCAGAAGAATATTGGACAATGGAAGCAAACTTAAAAGTTAGTAAGGAACGCAAACCATTAGTTGCAAAATTCTATGGGGATAAAAATGGAAAAATTGCGATAAAAAACCAGGAGCAGATGGAAGAAATCAAAAAGAAGGTAGAAAATGCGGAATTTAGGATTGCAAATATCAAAAAGGGCGAGCGTATTAAAAAGTCGCCATTACCATTTACTACTAGTACATTGCAACAAGAGGCTTCCAAAGCATTAAACTTTGCGACGCAAAAAACCATGCGTATCGCACAGCAATTGTATGAAGGAATTGCAATAAAAGGGAGAGGAACAGTTGGTTTGATTTCTTATTTGCGTACAGATTCTACTCGAGTATCAGAAGAAGCAGATCAAGCAGTAAGAGCGTTTATTAAGGATAATTATGGTGAAAAATATGTTGTAAAATCGTTGCATGAAAAAAATCAGAAAAAGAAGATACAGGATGCGCATGAAGCAATACGTCCGACTTATGTAGATTTGACACCAACTATGATAAAAGAAGAATTAAGCAGAGATCAGTTCCGCTTATATCAATTGATTTGGAAACGTTTTGTTGCCAGTAGAATGGAAAATGTCAAATATGAAACAACTTCCATAAAAATAGATGCTGGTGAATATCGCTTTACTTCAGCTGCATCTAAAATTGTCTTTGATGGTTTTATGAGTGTATATACAGCAGCAGATGATAAGGAAGAGAAGACCGCTATGTTAAAATCTATTTCCATGGAATCGGAACTTTCACTAAATGAGCTAGATCCGGTACAACATTTTACACAGCCGCCAGCACATTTTACAGAGGCATCGTTGGTTAAGACAATGGAAGAACTTGGAATTGGACGACCAAGTACGTATGCACCTACAATCAGTACAATCATTGCGAGAAGATATGTAGCAAAGGAAAATAAAAATTTATATGTGACTGAGATTGGCGAAATAGTCAATGGTATCATGAAAGAATCCTTTTCAAGTATAGTTGATTTTAACTTTACCGCTAATCTGGAAACTTTATTAGATGGGGTAGAAGATGGAAGTATAATGTGGAAAACTGTTGTGCGAAATTTTTATCCTGATTTAGAAATTGCAGTAAAAAAAGCGCAAGAAGAATTGGAAAAAGTTGAAATTCAGGACGAAGTTACAGATGTAATTTGTGAGCAATGTGGTAAGAACATGGTTATAAAATATGGTCCACATGGAAAATTTTTAGCGTGTCCAGGATTTCCAGAATGCCGAAATACAAAACCATACTTGGAAAAAATCGGTGTTCCTTGTCCAAAGTGTGGGAAAGAGGTTGTAATCCGAAAAACGAAAAAAGGAAGACGATATTATGGCTGCGAAGCAAATCCAGAATGCGATTTTATGACATGGCAGCGCCCATCGAAAGAAAAATGTCCACAGTGTGGTGGCGTTCTTGTAGAAAAGGGAACGAAACTTGTGTGCTTGGATGAGAATTGCGGTTTTGTGAAAAGTGCAAAAAAAGAGCAGTAGTATAAAATTTTAGCATATCCAATCGGGAGGTTAAAAAATGAGTGTACAGTTACTGGATAAAACAAGAAAAATAAACAAATTACTGCACAATAATAGTTCACATAAAGTGGTATTTAATGATATCTGTAAGGTGTTAAGTGATATTTTGGATTCTAATACACTTGTAATAAGTAAGAAAGGAAAAGTCCTTGGAGTCAAAGAAGTATCCGAGATTGATGCAATTACAGATTTACTGGAGGAAAGTGTAGGTGATTACATTGATGATATGTTAAACGAAAGGCTACTTAATATTTTGTCTACAAAAGAAAATGTTAATATGGAAACGCTTGGTTTTGAATTAGAAAAAGAAAAATATTATCAGGGAATTGTAACACCTATTGATATTGCAGGTGAAAGATTGGGTACGTTATTTGCTTATCGTCAAAAAACGCCATATAGTATTGATGACATTATTTTAAGTGAATATGGTTCTACGGTCGTTGGTTTGGAAATGCTTCGTGCTGTTAACGAAGAAAATGATGCAGAGACAAGAAAAGAGCAAGTAGTGCGTTCTGCGATCAGTACACTTTCATTTTCTGAATTGGAAGCCATTACACATATATTTAGTGAATTGGATGGTGATGAAGGTGTGTTGATTGCCAGCAAAATTGCAGATAGAGTAGGAATTACCCGATCGGTTATTGTAAATGCACTTCGAAAATTTGAAAGTGCAGGAATTATAGAATCTCGTTCATCTGGTATGAAGGGAACCTATATTAGAGTGCTGAATGATCTTGCATTTGAAGAATTGGAACGTGCAAAAAAATAAAAAATATTCACAAAAGACAAAATTATGTAACAATTTGTTTTTTTTGTAATATTTCTTGTTTTTTTGTGAAATATTGTTATAATATAATAGAAAACAAAATAGGGGTGATTAGATGATTAGTTCGGGTGCTTATAATTATATCAATGTATTACAACAAGCAACTGATGCAAGTTGGCTGCGCAATACAATTATTTCGAACAATATTGCAAATGTGGATACTCCAAATTATAAAAGGCAGGATGTGCAATTTGAGACATACTTGATTGAGCAGCTTGCAGGTGGAGACAGTATGGATTCCTATGTGAATAATATGGATTTGTCTACATTAGAACCAACTATTTATACGGATAATTCAAATTTGAGTTATCGTTTGGATGGAAATAATGTGGATATTGATACAGAAAATGCAGAATTAGCAAAAAACCAAATTAAGTATAGTGTTATGACGGATTCCATTTCACAAGAATTTGCAAGATTGCGTACGGCAATGGGAAAATAGTGGATACATAAGAGGGAGGAATGGTAATGTCAGCATTTAGCGCAATGGATATTAGTGCGAGTGGTATGACAGCACAAAGATTAAGGACGGATATCATTTCGCAAAATATTGCAAATGTAAATACAACACGAGATGAAAATGGACAACCATATAAAAGAAGGACAGTTGTTTTTGAGGAAAAACCATCCAACAGTTTTAGTGATTATTTGAGTGTTGCATCAGGCTCGATTGGAAATGGTGTAAAAGTTTCAGAAATTGTTGAGGATAATGTTACTCCAATGACGATGGTATATGATCCTTCACATCCAGATGCGGATGAAGATGGGTATGTGCATTATCCAAATGTAAATACTGTAACGGAAATGACAAATATGATTGATGCCAGTCGTGCTTATGAGGCTAACATAACAGCATTTAATGCGACAAAGTCAATGACAACTCAGGCATTGCAGATAGGAAAGTAAAAACATTTGAATAAGATGAGTAGCAGATATTACGGATACACGAAAGGATAAGGAGAAGATACATGAGTTTTAATATTAGTAGCTTATCAGGAAGTAATGATTTAAATCGTATGTATGAAAACTATTCGCTAGGAAAAATTGGGACGAATAGTGATCAATATAATGGACTTATTTCCTCAGTAAAAGATGAAGGGGATTCTTTTGAAAATGTTTTTCAGTCAGCATTGAATTTGATCAATACGACGAATGATTATACAAATGCGGCAGAGCAGGAAGAATTAAATTATGCAATGGGATTGTCAGAAGATACGCACACATTAATGATTGCACAACAGAAAGCAAATACATCATTAGAATATACGGTTGCCGTTCGAGATGCAATTGTGGATGCCTACAATAATATTATGAATATGCAGTTCTAAAAGTAGGCGGTCAACAATAGATGAGAAGGACAATAGGAGAATGATAAAACATGGTAGATAAATTAAAAGAAATGCCAGCAATGCTTTTGGAATTTTGGAATAAGTATACTGCAAAACAAAAGGCGATTATCATTTCGGTAGTTGTGGCGATAATAATTGCAATTGGTATATTGGTTTTTGTGCTAACAAGGACAAATTATACACATTTGGTTACCTTACAAGATGAAGAAAGTGTAACCCAGTTGTTGGATTTGTTAGATAATGATGGAATTGCTTATACAAAAGAAAAAACAGACTCTGGATATGAGATAAAAGTAGACCAGTCAAAGACTACAGATGCAATGCTTTTGATGGGGAAAAATGAAATTGTAGGACACAATTCTAGTGATATGGATTGGGAAACAGCATTAAATAACAGTGTTGAGACCACAGAAGGAGAAAAAAGTAAAAAGTATACATTGGCTTTTCAAAGTGAAATACGCACCTATTTAAAATCAATTAAAGGGGTGGATGAGGCATATGTGTCTATTAATGCACCAAAAGATGATGGAACTGTTTTCGCGGAAGATCAAGATACATCGGTTGCAGTTATGCTGAAGCTTTCTGATAAATTATCACAATCTGAGTTACAGGGAATGGCAAATTATCTTGCGACAGCAGTGGGAAATAAAGATACAGATTTAGTTACTATTGTTGATACAGAAAGCAATTTGTTATTTGATGGTACAAGTTCTGATTCGTTGAGCGGAAATGCTACATCGACAGCAGAGTATCAAGAAAAATTGCGTGCTTTAATAAAAAACGATGTAAAGCAGGTATTGTTAAAATCAAATTACAATGAAGTGGAAATTGGAACATCCAATATTCAGTTTAACTTGGATCAGGTTCAGACATTGTATACAGAGTATTCTACCCCAGAAGGAAAAGATCAGGGACCATATTCCTCTAGTTATGAATATTCTTCTAAAGGAAGTAGCAGTTCTGGTGGAATCCCTGGAACTGATTCGAATTCCAATGAAACAGATTATATGCTACAAAATAATGGTAGTAATGGTTCTGAGGTTACACTAAATAAATATGAATATGATGTAAATAAAAAGGAAACAACAACTGTGCAGGCAGTTGGTGCGGTAGATCCGTCAAAATCCTCCATTGCTATCGTGTTAAAAAAATATAAAATATACGATGAGAAACAAATGAAAGCAAACGGAGAATTAAACGGAACAGATTTTAAAACATTTCAAAGTCAAAACAGTGAGCCAACACAATTGACAGTACCAACTGAAGTAACGGATTTGATTGCAAAAGCTACTGGTATTTCATCTGGGGATATTTCAGTTATAGCATATGAACAGCCTGTGTTTAATGAGATGGAGAAGACACCTGTTGCATATAGCAATATATTGATGATTGTATTGGCTGTATTGATTGTTGCATTGTTGATCTTTGTTGTGTTTAAGGGAACAGCACCAATAGAGACAACAGAGTTAGAACCAGAATTGTCAGTTGAGCAATTACTTGCGACAACGAAGGAAAATCAATCTTTGGAAGATATCGAATTTGGCGAGAAATCAGAGACTAGAAGAATGATTGAAAAATTCGTAGATGAAAATCCAGAAGCAGTTGCACAATTATTACGTAACTGGATTAATGAGGATTGGGGTTAAAGGCAGACAGATATAGAGAAAGTTGTTTCTAACAGATACCCAAGGAGGGCATAAGAAATATGCTTTGCTTGGGTGTTGTTGGATAAGGAGGTTTTCAGATGAAGAGTGAATTAAGTGGATTGGAAAAGGCGGCTATTCTATTGATTAGCTTAGGACCTGAAAAATCAGTAAATGTGTTTAAACATTTAAAAGAGGATGAAATTGAACAGTTAACATTGGAGATTGCTAATACAAGAAGTGTTTCGGCGGCAAAGAAGGAAGAAGTGTTAGATGAGTTCTACGAAGTATGCTTGGCACAACAGTATATTGCGGAAGGTGGTATTTCTTATGCAAAGCAGTTATTAGAGGAAGCACTTGGTTCGGAAAAGGCAAAAGATGTAATTGGAAAATTAACGGCTTCTTTACAAGTACGTCCATTTGAGTTTGTCAAGAAAACAGATCCAACACAACTTCTTAATTTTATCCAGGATGAACATCCACAAACGATTGCATTAATCTTATCCTATCTTTCTTCTAGTCAGGCATCGGTTATTATTGCTGCATTGCCACCAGAAAAGCAGGCGGATGTAGCAAAACGTATTGCACAGATGGATCGTACCTCACCGGATATTATTAAAGAGGTAGAAAAGGTCTTGGAAAGAAAACTGGCTTCTTTGGTAAATCAGGATTACACAATTGTTGGTGGCGTAGATGCAATTGTTGAAATTTTAAATACAGTGGATCGTGGTACAGAAAAACATATCATTGAAACTCTGGAAATCGAGGAACCGGAATTGGCAGATGAAATCAGAAGAAAGATGTTTGTATTCGAAGATATTCTTTCTTTGGACGACAAGTCTATTCAACGTGTATTGCGTGAAGTGGATAACAATGAAATTGCTATGGCATTAAAGGGTTCAACAGAAGAAGTACAAACGGTAATTTTCAATAACTTATCAAAACGTCTTGCAGTTATGATTCGAGAAGATATGGAATTTATGGGACCAGTTCGTTTGAAAGATGTTGAAGAAGCACAGCAAAAGATTGTTAATATTATTCGTAAGTTAGAAGACTCCGCTGAAATTATTATTTCAAGGGGTGGAGGTGACGAGATCGTTGTCTAATTTAATAAAGTATTATAATTTTAATGTTACAAAAGATAATAAGCGGATTGTTGAAGGTGACAGTCGAGTTGGAAGTTTCATTCCTGGTCTTGTTACACACGGAGAAGTAAAAATACAGGATGATGACAAAGAAAGAGAAGAATTTAATCGAGAATTTCCAGAAGAGATGTTTCCTGAAAAAGAAGAACAGGAAACTGTATCACAGCAGGAAAGTTTGATAGAAGCACAGGAAGAAGCCAATAAGATTATAGAACAGGCGCAACAGAAAGCACAAGAGTTGATTGAACAAGCTAAGATTACTGCCGAATTAGAAAGAGAAAAAGTTTTAGAAGAAGGCAAGAAAGCTGGTTATAAAGATGGATTGGTCCAGGCAAATGATGAAGTGGCATCGCAAAGAGAAGAATTGGAAAGACGTGCACAGGAACTGGAAATAGAATATAACCAGCGTGTGGAAAAGTTAGAGCCTGATTTTGTGAAACTTGTTATAGGATTAGTAAAAAAAATGACAGGAATTTTAGTGGAAGATAAAAAAGATATAATCTTGTATCTGATGGAGCGTTCGTTGAAAAACTTAGAGAAGACAGAAAGATTAGTGATTCGCGTTTCTGCTGAAGATATGGAATTGGTTCGAAAAAAACAAGAAGAACTTATGACATATGTAAATGAAAACTGTGAAGTAGAAATTATTATGGATTCTTCGCTGGGAAAAAATCAATGTCGATTAGAAGCAGACAAGCAGATTATTGATTGCAGTTTAGATGTACAACTTCAGGGATTGATAGAAGATTTAAAATTGATGATGTAAAAGAAAAAAGAGTAGATGTATGACGGGAAAAATAACATTAGATGAAAACGTGTCATGTATTTGCAAAAGCAAGAGAGTGCGGGGAATGCTATGGCAATAGATATGCGAAAATATGATGAATTGCTTGAAAAACAATACGAAAAACATTTTGGAAAAGTAGTTAAAGTAGTAGGTCTAACAATTGAATCAATTGGTCCGGATGCTAAATTGAACGACATGTGCTATATTGTGCCTAAAAATGGTGGGAATAGGGTAAAAGCTGAAGTGGTTGGTTTCCGTGATGACCGAGTTTTATTGATGCCCTATGACAATGTAGAAGGTGTCGGGTTAGGAAGTTATGTGGAAAATTCTGGAGCGCCATTGAAAGTGTACGCAGATGATTCCTTATTAGGAAAAACATTGGATGGTTTAGGAGTGCCTATTGATGGTACGCAGTTAGAGCATAAAGGAACAGGATATTCGGTAGAAGCTATGCCTCCGGATCCGTTAAAACGAAAAATCATTGATGAGGTATTGCCATTAGGGGTAAAGGCAGTAGATGGATTAAATACGATTGGAAAAGGACAACGTATTGGCGTTTTTGCCGGTAGTGGTGTTGGTAAAAGTACGCTTTTGGGAATGTTTGCCAGAAATACAAAAGCGGATATAAATGTAATTGCGTTAATTGGAGAACGAGGAAGAGAGGTTCGGGAATTTATAGAGCGAGATTTAGGGCCAGAAGGTATGGCTCGTTCTGTAGTTGTAGTTGCAACTTCGGATAAACCAGCTTTGATACGAAAAAAAGCAGCACAGACGGCTACGGCTATTGCAGAGTTTTTTCGAGATCAGGGGAAAGATGTATTAATCATGATGGATTCGTTAACACGTTTTTCAATGGCACAACGTGAAATCGGTTTAGCTTCGGGAGAACCTCCTGTGTCAAGAGGATATCCACCTAGTGTTTATGCAGAAATGCCAAAATTGCTGGAAAGAGCTGGAAACTCAGAAAAAGGGTCTATTACTGGTTTGTATACAGTACTGGTAGATGGTGATGACATGAATGAACCGATTACAGATACAGCACGAGGAATTTTAGATGGGCATATTGTATTATCTCGTAAACTTGGTCAGAAAAATCATTATCCTGCAATTGATGTATTGGCAAGTATATCAAGATGTATGAGTTCTATTGCAACGGATATCCATAAAAAAGCAGCAGGACAATTGCGAAATGTGTTGGCAACATATAATGAAGCAGAAGATTTGATTAATATCGGAGCTTATAAAAGGGGGTCTAATCCTGAAATTGATTATGCAATCGAAAAAATAGGTGATGTAAATGAATTTCTGTGTCAAGGCGTTTATGAAAAGTTTACATATGAAGAGGAAGAAACTTTACTTTCGAGTATATTCGTGAATGCAGAAGAAAATGAAGATGCAGAAACATAGAAGATGTATTTCATAGAAAATGTACTCTCGGTATCTCTTTGTGCCTGATTTTGCAAAATGGTTTTTTGTCAGATATGCACAAATTTATGAGGCGTACGTTGATTAAATTTGTGTATAGCTGGCGGAAAAACAGTCGCAAAAGTGGGTGCAAGGGAGATGCCGAGAGTACATGAAATGGGATAGGAGGAATATTGTGGCTAAGTTTATTTTTAAGATGCAAAATATTTTAGAAATAAAACGGAAGCTGGAAGATCAGGCAAAAAGTGTTTATGCAGATGCATTAGCACGATTAGAGATGGAGCAGAATAAATTAAAACGACTGGAAGAAAAAAAGGATGTATATGAAAACTATTTGATAGACAGCATGTATTCTGTGTTAGAGCTTAAAAAAATTAAATTTTATGAAGAGGCCGTTGAGATTTTAAAATATAGGATTCAAGAGCAGATGGTTAATATCAGGGACGCTCAGCTGAAGACAGAAAGGGCGCGACAAGCGTTACATGCGGCAGTTGTAGAAAGAAAGACATATGAAAAATTAAGAGAAAGGGCCTTTGACACATTTAAAAAAGAGTTAAACGCACAAGAACAAAAGGAAATAGATGAATTAGTCAGTTATACATTTGGCGCAGAAAAAAGGGAATAAAAAACAGTTTTTAGAAATTATTTGGTTAATTTTTTGTAAAAGAGGTGTAGAAAATGGCAAAAAAAGACGATGAATTAGTAGAGGAGAAGAAAGCTCCAGATAAAAAGGAAAAGAAAGAGAAAAAGCAGAAGGAACAAAAAAAAGAGGAAGAAAGTTCAGCAAGTAAAGTTGTTACAGTCTTAATTATTATTGTAATTGTTTTAATATGGTTGGGTGTTTTTGCTGTTTTAATCAAAGCAGATGTAGGAGGTTTTGGAAGTAAAGTTCTTGCGCCTGTTTTGCAGGATGTTCCAGTAATAAACAAAATATTACCAGAGGGAGCAACTGGAAAAGATAGTAATTCAAATTATGATTATACTTTAGATGAAGCAATTGAAAAAATTAAAGAATTACAAATGCAATTAGACTCACAAAATAGCAGTAGTGGTGTGGATTCAAAATATATTACACAGTTGGAGGCAGAGGTAAAAAGATTACAGGAATTCGAAAAGAATCAGGATGAATTTGCTAAACAAAAGAAAGAGTTTGATGAGCAAGTTGTGTATGCGGATAATGCGCCGGATATAGAAGAATACAAAAAGTATTATGAAGAGATAGATCCGGATAATGCAGCTGAAATTTATCGACAGGTAGTTAAGGATGTAGAGTACAGTCAAAAAGTCAAAGATGAGGCAGATAAATATGCGCAGATGGAGCCAGCATCTGCAGCACAAGTCTTGGATCAAATGACATCGGCTGATTTGGATATGGTGTGTGAGATATTATCTTGTATGCCTACAGAAAATAGTGCGTTGATTATGCAGGAGTTAGATTCTAATATTGCAGCGAAGATTACAAAACGTACATTAGCAAAAAAATAATAGATACCAATCAAGGGGATAGTAAGAACAACATTTTGATGTTGTCATACTATAAATAAATTATGTAGGGAAGGAGGAAATAGATGTGCAGAACATAACACAAGTTATGGATTTGATGGAAACAGATGGTGGGCAAAATCAGTCAAAAGCGGTAAAATCTGATAAAACAAATTTAAAAAATGTAAATTTTAAGAAGATTCTGTCAAAACAGACAAGCAATGTTACTACAAAAGATTCGGCAAATCCTATTATTGTAAAGAAAGAGAATGCTACAGTACAGGTTATGAACGGAAAAGTGCAGGAACAGTTACAGAATACTATAGTGGATGATACATTATCGCAAAACATAGTAGATGGTACTGTGACCAAGGAAAATGTTCAGGATTATGCATCTGGATGGATTTCTCAAGTAAAGCAGCAGCTATGCCAAGAATTTGGGGTAGATGAAGAACAATTGGATGATTTGATGTCGCAATTAGGCTTGCAGTTTGCGGATTTACTAAATATACAGAATTTGCAACAATTTGTTTTAGCACAGAGTGGTAGTGAAGATGCAACCGTGTTATTGACAGATGAAAATCTTGGACAGAAATTTCAAAATACAATGCAAGTTTTAGAAAATATTACAGAGATAGCTGTTCAGGAGAGTGGGTTAAGTCCTCAAATGTTCCAGGATGCGGTTAAAGATTTTGAAACAATTTCTCCCCAGGATGGGAACGTAATGACTGAAACAGAGCAATCCCGAGAAGCAGTTCTAGTAAAAGCGGATAAATCAGTGGATGCGGTGGTGGTTAAGGAAACCGATGAAATTGTATCAGAAGGTAAAAAAGGAGATACTACAGGTTCAGAGGAGCGTCCTATTCAGGATATTTTCCAAGAACAATTGCAGGAGCAGCCAAACAAGAATCAGACTGTTGTAACAGAAGAAAAACCAGTCAAAAATGAGAAGCAGGAAACGCAGATACCTGTAGAAACAAATGAGAAAGTGCAGATAGAAGAGCCAGAGACGGTTACTGATACAGAGGAGATGCAGAGTCCGCATACTATTCTATCAAAACAAATGTCAGAAACAGAAAATGGTACAGGAGCATTTGACCAAAGACAAGAGGATTCATCCTCAAATGAGCAACCTAAAATGGAAAAGCCATTGTTTGACCATGTTGTTACAAATACAACGACATCGGATATTGGACAGGTAGAAATGGTAAATGAAAAGGTGGAAGTGATACAACAATTTCGAGAAGTTGTTGAACAGGTTGTTACGCAAATAAAGGTAATGGTATCTGAAGATACTTCTGAGATGACTATGCAGTTAAATCCAGAAAGTTTGGGAAAAGTAAATCTTTCTGTTGTTACAAAACAAAGTCATATTACGGCACAGTTTGTGACAGAAAATGAAGTTGCTAGACAGGCATTGGAAAGTCAGGTACAGCAATTAAGAGAGACATTGGGACAACAAGGACTTAAAGTTGATAAAGTAGAAGTAAGTGTATCTGATTTTAACTTTAATCAGGGTAATGAAACCAATGCAGAAGAACAGAAAGAACAACAGAGAAAAGGATATGCAAAACAGCTTCAAAAAAATCTTAATATAAAAGATTTGGATGAATTAGATGGTTTATCAGAAAGAGAGCAATTGGCCATTAAGATTATGCAAAGCAATGGAAATCAGATTGATTATACAGCTTAGAAAGGAGGAGTAAAATGGATACAGCAGCAGTAAATAATGGGAAAGTAGTAGATAATGATGCGATTTCTACTACAAAAACCTCTGTAAAAGGTTCTAGTAACCTCGGAAAAGATGCATTTTTACAGCTTTTGGTTGCGCAAATGAAATATCAGGATCCTTTGGAACCTTCATCGGATACAGAATGGATTGCACAGTTGGCACAGTTTTCAAGTTTGGAAGAAATGCAAAATATGAGTAGTACATTGAGCAATACACAAGCATTTACGATGGTTGGAAAAACAGTAAATGTAGTTTCGGATGGTAAAACAATAGAGGGTGTTGTAGACAGTGTAACTGTAAAGGGAAATACTGCCTATGTTTGTATTGATGGAAACTCTTATAAAGCAAGTGATGTTACTGCGGTTTTAGGAGATTCTTATATGCAAAAGAAATATGGTCCAAAGGTTGGAAAACAGGAGGTTACCTTTGAACATGATGCGCCAGAAGATATTAAAATCTCTCTTTCATTGGGAGAAGGAAATTATGCAGCTAGTGGATTGTATGTTGCTATCAATAATAAATTGATTGATGGAAGCAATTTAGAGTATGACGATAAAAATGGAATTCTTACCATAAAGAAAGAAGCACTTTCTGGTTTGGAAGGTGGAAAGAAATATGATATTTCATTTATTTTTGACGATGCAAGTTCCACAACAATATCTGGAAATGTATCTTTGCAGGTAAATGGAGAAGCAAAGACACCGGATGAAACAGATGATACAAACGATACAGATAATGCAGATAATGCAGATCAACAGACAGAATGATGTTTGTTTAAAAAAGGAAAGGTGGGAGGACAATGAATATTTTACAAAATAATTATGCTTCCATCGAGCGTATGCGGCAACAACTTGGAACAGGAAAACAAGTATTACCTAAGGCGGATAATAAAGTAGAGACAAAAAATTCGTCTACAAGTTTTGCACAGGTTTTACAACAAAAAGAGCAAGAAACAACAGCGAAATCTTCCTTACATTTTTCAAAACATGCCAATGAACGGTTGGCGAGTCGGCAAATTTCATTATCAATGGAACAAGTACAAAGACTGGAAAATAGCGCTGATCGGGCAAGAGAAAAAGGAATACAAGAATCCTTAATTATGGTAGATAGCTTGGCATTTATTGTAAATGTAAAGAATAATACTGTTATTACGGCAGTAAATGATGTAAAAGATGCTGTTTTTACTAACATTGATGGGGCAGTAATTGGATAACTAAAAACGAAAATGTGCAAAAGCTGGACCTTATTGGGAGCTTTCACCTTTGAATGACAGAAAAGGTGGCACAAAAAGGGGAGCGCAGGAGTTGCGCGAAAATAGGAGGAAATGACTTATGATGAGATCATTATATTCTGGTGTAGCAGGATTAAAAACACATCAGACAAAAATGGATGTAATTGGTAATAATATTGCAAATGTTAATACAGTGGGATTTAAATCAAGTAGTGTGAATTTTTCAGATGTATTGTATCAAACAACACAAAGTGCCTCTGGTGCGAATAGTACAACAGGAGTGACAGGTACAAATGCAAAACAGATAGGTCTTGGTACTAAAGTGGCTTCTATTACTACATCTGTATCCAATACGGGTGGTTCGCAGTCTACGGATCGTTCTTTGGATTGCATGATTGAAGGAGATGCTTTTTTTGTTGTAAATTATGGTGGTTCCAATTATTTCACAAAGGCAGGATCGTTCTTTGTAGATGGCTCTGGTACTTTGTGTACTGCAGCAGGTGCCTCTGTTATGGGATGGGGTGTAGATAGCAATGGAACGGATATTGTACGAGATGCTGTAAAGCCATTGACAGTTATGAGCGCAGAAAATAGAAGCTCTGCTCCAGAAGCTACTAAAAATACATATCTTACCGGTAATGTAGATTCTACAGATAAACAACTATCTTCTGATAATGGAGTTGCAATGCAGGTACAGTTTTATGACAGCCTTGGAAATAGTTATAGTTTAAAATTAGCTTTGAAGCAGGCGGTTGATACGACAAATAATGTTGCGATAGACGGACAATACACAATTGTACCAACTGATATTTTAGATGAAGATGGAAAATCTATTTTTTATACGGTAGATGATGTTGGAATCAAGACTTTAGTTAACGAAAGTGCGACTACTCCGATTAAATTTAAAATTGGAGAACAAGAGTATGAAGCGACTGTGGATAATAATGAATTGAAAATAACTGGAGATGAAAATAGTTTGGTCTTTAATACATCAACAGGTTCTTTTAAAAATGTAGGACAAGATCCAGCTGCAGATCCAACGAGTGATTCTGTAAAATTTACATTGGGAGATACCACAGCAGTAGATTCACCATTTAAAGAAATTGATATTGATTTTTCTACTTTGACGCAGTATGCAGGAAATGGAAAATGTAATCTGGAAGGACAAAGAGGTAAAAAGGATGGTTCTGGAGTAGGAGCAGGGCGTACAATGGGAGAAATGACTGGTCTTAGTATTGATAATCAAGGTAAGATTTATGGCTCCTATGACAATGGAACTTCAAAATTATTAGGACAGATTGCAGTTACTACTTTTGCAAATGCGACCGGTTTGGAATCTATTGGAAACAGTATGTTTGCGACAACGCAGAACTCAGGTGATTTTGATGGAATTGGAAAAGATATAACAGAGGCTGGTGGAAAGATTAATACGAGTGTATTGGAAATGTCAAATGTAGATTTGTCTTCTGAATTTACAAATATGATCACTACACAGCGTGGTTTCCAGGCAAATTCTAGAATTATAACTACATCCGATACGATGTTAGAAGAATTGATTAATCTTAAGAGATAATTAATGATATGGAGTAGGATCGAGAGTCAAATGCTTTGCTTTTTTTGACAAAGTATTTGACTCTGTAATCTTACAGTAGCTATGCGCTATGTAGATTGTTTTATAAACATTCACTTTAGAGTGGCTGATATAATTTGTGAAATGGTTTTGGGGTTGGTATGATTTTGTGAATATACATTCACAAAAAAAGAATTAAAAAAGAAATATAATCGATTTGCAAAAAATACCAGAATTCGTTATAATAAAAGTGATAGAGTGTAAAAAGTAATTTAACTTCTATCAGTTGAGCATAAGATGAAGCAGAATAATAGGACAGAGGGATAAGTGATAGGGGGATAAGGAAAAAGTATGATTAATTTAACAAAATTGAATGGGGATTCGTTTGTTTTGAATGCAGAGCTAATTAAGACAGTAGAGGAAACGCCGGATACTGTAATTACAACTACAACCGGACATAAATTTATTGTACAGGAAAAAGCAGAAGAAGTTGTAAAAAAGACAGTAGAGTACAAAAAAAGTATTTTTATGAATTTTATGAAATGATAGGTGGTGTGAATTGTGGATATAGCTTCAATTATAGGTTTGGTTATGTGTTTTGGTTTTATGATTTTGGGAATTGTAACGGGAGATCAGGGTGCGGCAGCCTTAGGTAACTTCTATGATACGACATCTGTATTTGTTACTTTTGGTGGTGCATTTATGTGTACACTTATTATGACAGATGGAATTCCACAATATTTAGCAAACCTAAAGAGTTTTAAACTGATATTAAAAAAGAAAACGACAAATGAAATCGAGGTCATTAAACAGGTAATCGATTTATCGAATATATCACGTAAAGAAGGATTGCTTGCATTGGAAGAAGCTGCTGCAAATGTAGATGATGAATTTTTGAAAAAAGGACTTCTTTTGATTGTAGATGGTACAGATCCTGAATTGGTACGTAGTATTATGGAGACAGAGCAGATTGCAGTGGAAGATAGACATAAAACAGTTATTTCCTTTTGGGAAAATTTAGCGAGTATGGGACCTGCATGGGGTATGATCGGTACGTTGATCGGATTGATCAACATGTTGAAGAAGTTAAGTGATGTTAGTTCTGTTGGACCAAACATGGCGGTAGCTCTTATTACAACCTTCTATGGTTCTGTGCTTGCAAACTGGATTGCAACACCGACGGCGACAAAATTAAAAGCCAATAACGATAAAGAAATTACGGTAAGAAATATTATGGTAGAAGGGTTACTATCTATACAGGCTGGTGAAAATCCACGTGTAATTGAAGAAAAGTTGAAATCGTTCCTTGCACCAAAGGAGCGTGAAGCAGTTGCAGAAGGCGAAGGTGGTGAAGAATAATGGCAAAGAGAAAGCCGGAGGAAGCACCAAAAGGGTCACCTGCATGGATGTCGACCTTTAGTGATTTGATGAACTTATTGCTTTGCTTCTTTGTGTTGTTGTTTTCCATGTCTTCGGTTGATAGCTCGAAATATGAAGAACTTGTTGTCTCTTTAAATGAAAGTTTTGGTATATTTAAGAGTGGAGGAAGTGCCATAGGAGAAGGTGTTTTGATTTCTAGCGGTGTCAGTCAGCTAAATAATTTAGATGATTATTTTAGCGACATGGGAAAATCTGCAAAAGAAACCGAAGATGGTGATCCTATGCAAGATTATAAAGAGGAACTAAAAAAAGAACAGCAAGAAGAAGTGGAAGAAATGTATGATGAATTATCAGAAATGGTGGAAAATGGAAAGCTTCAAAATGACGTGAAACTTGGAATTGATGACAATTATCAATACGTAAAGATTTCCTTAAGTGGAGCTATTTTATTTGGTTCTGGACAGGCTGAATTTCTACCACAAGCAAAGCCGATTCTAAGCCGTGTTGGTGATATTTTGAAAATGTATGATAATTCTTTGATAAAAATAGAGGGACACACGGATAATATTCCGATTGCTAAAGCAAAATATAGAGATAATATGGAACTTTCTACTGCGCGTGCCATGAGTGTGTGGAAATTCTTTATAGATAAGAAGGGGTTGAATCCAAAAACTTTAGAAGCATCTGGTCGCAGTCAGTATGATCCAATTGCAAGTAATAAAACTGCAGCTGGAAGGGCAAAGAATAGACGTGTCGAAATTAAGATTTATAGGGAAGATATTAAATAATATGAGGAGGTAGAGTATGAAAAAGAACATATTCACAATTATCATTATGGCCTTGGCAGTAATAAATGTGATATTAACAGCAGTAATTGTTTTTACTACGGTTCCGGCCATGAATCGAACCAATAATTTAGTGAAACAGATTTCTCAGATGGTGGACTTAGAATTGGAATCCTCTGAGAAAAATGATGATGCGGTTGTAAGTGTAAAAGATAAAGAAAATCATACATTTAAAAATGCATCAGAAGGAACAATTACGATTAATTTACAAAATAGTGCAGATGGAGGTAAGCATTATGCACAGTTGGATGCGGTATATGTAACCGTAAACAAGTCGGCAGACGGGTATAAGGATTTAGTTTCTATTTTGGATAAAAAGGGAAGCGATGTAATTGAAATTGTGACAAATGTTATTGCAAGTTATGATTACGAGCGTATCACAACAGAAAAATCGCAATTAAAAACAGATATCGTAAGTAAGTTGCAGGAATTCTTTGAATCAGATGCAATTATTGATGTTTCTTTTGATAATTTATGTTTCCAGTAATTGATGTTGAACTTGCTTTAATGTTATATTTATGCTATAGAAAAGTTTGATGCTAAGAATAGGGATAGAATGTGGAATGCATTCTGTCTCTTTCGTTTTTAAAAAGTAGAAAAAATTATATTCAGTAAGACACTATTTGATATTCGTTTGAATAAAGTTTATTTAGCAGTTTTTTGAAAAGGACATGAAAAAAATTAGACGGAAAATGAAACAAAAGATAAATAAAGGAATGTTTTTTTGATTGCAAAATGTGGAGTTGAAGAAAAAAATGTCAAAAAACGAAAAAAAAGGACTAAAAAGTGAAAATATGCTTTGATTTAGTCGAAAAGTGTGATATGATATATTTGTGTTATTTAAATGATAAAATGCGTGGACGAAATTCATTTGAATCCAACCATATATCATGTATAAGTATGACTAGTTTGAGAAGATAGGATGAGGTGAGATAAATGGGTGAGGTCTTATCGCAGGATGAGATTGACAATTTGTTAGCAGCGATGAACAGTGGAGATTTCGATGCAGACGATATGAAAGAGGATGCTGATAAAAGTGTAAAAGTGTATGATTTTGCCAGACCGTCTAAATTTTCGAAAGAACATTTAAGAACGCTAGAAATCATTTTTGAACATTATGGAAGACTTTTATCGACAAACTTACCTGCTTATTTTCGAAAGACAGTACAGGTGGATGTGATGAATTCAGAAGCAATCACATACTCGGAATTTTCTAATGCACTTTCAAATCCGGTTATATTGGGAGTTGTAAGTGTTGCTCCGTTGGAGGGAAATTTTATTCTTGAACTTGCTGACAATTTGGGATATACAATTATTGATCGTATGCTGGGTGGTAGTGGAAAACCATTAGACAAGACAAGAGATTTTACTGAGGTGGAATTGATTATAATCGAGCGTATTATGAATGTTTGTACAAATCTTTTAATCGAACCATGGGAAAGTGTAGTGAGCATTGAACCTAGATTGGAAAGAATCGAGACAAATTCGCAGTTTGCGCAGATTATTTCACCAAGTGAGATGATTGCCATTGTTACAATGAATATTAGTATTGGAACAGTGGAAGGACTAATGAATGTTTGTATTCCATATACCACAGTGGAAGACGTAATTGATAAATTAAACACAAAATATTGGTATGCAAGTATGCAGGTAAAAGATGAGGAAATCTATCAGGAAATGATAGAACATACAATATCAAAGGCCAAGATACCAATAAAGGCAGTATTAGGTAAGAGTACAATATCAGTTAATGATTTTGTAAATATTCAGGTTGGTGACATCATTCGATTGAACACAAAAACAGATGATGAATTGAATGTTTATGTGGGAAATATCAATAAGTTTACAGCAGTTCCGGGAGCCTCTTCGGATATGTATGCAGTTAGATTGACGTCAGTGATAAGGGAGGAAATGTAAGAATGGATGGAATGTTATCCCAAGAAGAAATTGAGGCATTACTAAAGGATGGCGATGGCCAGAAGAATGACACAGCTGAGATTGGTTTGACTGATGTTGAAAAAGATGCAGTGGGAGAAATCTCCAATATATGTATGGGGAGTGCTGCAACAACATTATCAACATTGGTAAATGAAAAAGTTGTAATTACAACGCCAGTGGTTTCACTTGTGACACTAAATGAGTTGTCTTCAAATTTTGGCAGACCATGTGTTTTTGTTCAAATAGCTTATATTGAAGGCTTAGACGGAAGTAATGTGTTAATTTTGGATGAGCGAGATGTTAAAGTAATCACCGATTTGATGATGGGTGGCGATGGAAGTAATGTTGCCGATGAACTTTCTGATTTGCATTTGAGTGCGATTAGTGAAGCAATGAATCAAATGATGGGTGCATCTTCGACATCATTATCATCAATGTTGGAACGCAAGGTTGATATTAGTCCACCAAAGGCAAGTTTGTTGGATTTGAGTGATAGCATACAAGATGAAATGACATCCTTTTTGGATGGCGAATTTGTAATGGTTTCTTTCAAAATGGAAATTGGTGATATTGTCGATAGTCAAATTATGCAATTATATTCAATTGATTTTGCAAAAGACTTATATCGTAAGTTTGTTGGGGAACAAGCTGAGGCAACAGCACCAGAGGAACCTGTGGCAGCACCGGAACCAACTCCAGTACAACCACAGCAGACAGCGCCGCAACAAACAGCTAATGTTCAACAGGCACAACCGCAGCAGCAGGCAATGCCGCAAGGTGTACCAATGCAGGCAGGAATGCCACAAGGACAGCAGCCGCTATATGGTATGCCGGTTCCAGATGTTAATGTGCAACCTGTACAATTTCAACAATTTAATCCGTCCATTGTTCCATTGAATCAACAAGAAAATATTGATTTAATTATGGATGTTCCTTTAGAGGTTACAGTTGAATTAGGAAGAACTAATAAATCAATTAAAGAAATATTGGATTTTTCACCAGGAACTATTATTGAGTTAAATAAACTTGCGGGGGAACCGATTGATGTTCTGGTGAATGGAAAATTTGTGGCAAAAGGGGAAGTTGTTGTAATTGAGGAAAATTTTGGTGTTAAGGTCACTGAAATTATTAAATAATAGAGGATAAGGAGAGAGTATTATGGCTAAGAATGTTTTAATTTGTGATGATGCAGCTTTTATGAGAATGATGATTAAGGATATTTTAACAAAAAATGGTTACAATGTTGCGGGGGAGGCCGAAAATGGTTTGAAGGCTATTGAAAAATACAATGAGACAAAACCAGATTTGGTTATGATGGATATAACTATGCCTGAGATGGACGGCATTCAAGCATTGAAAAAAATCAAAGAAGCTGATCCAAATGCAACTGTTATTATGTGTTCTGCAATGGGACAGCAGGCAATGGTTATTGAGGCAATCCAATCTGGAGCAAAAGATTTTATTGTAAAACCATTCCAGGCGGATAGAGTGTTAGAAGCAATTAAAAAAGTGGTGGGCTAAATATGTTTTATATTCTTTCGGTTATGAATAATTCATTTGAAAATTTTATGCAGTTTTTGTCACTTATTATTGTGTTTGTGTTATTACTGGTTGTAGCGTATTTTGTTACAAGATGGGTTGGCAATATGGGACAAAATCGATATGCAAATAAGAATATAAAAATAATTGAGGGAATTCGAATCGGTCCAAATAAAGTGATACAGATTATTAAAGTTGGGAAAAAATACTTTGTTGTTGGAATGGGAAAAGACGAAATTTCCTACTTGGGTGAAGTGGAAGAAGAGGATTTGAACATTTCAGAAGAAAATACTGTGAAGCCTTTGCCAGACTTTAAAGAAATTCTGGCAAAGGCAAAACAGAAAGTATCTATAAATAAAAGTAAAAAGTAGAGGTTGGTAAGCATGTTAAAAATGGTAAGAAGGCTAGGGAGAAGTTTGACTAGAATATTTGGACTATTATTTTGCGTGTGTTCACTGACCTTTTTTTTCGTGCCTGAAAATCAAGTTCCGATAATACATGCAACGGAGGTAGATGAGATAGGTGGAAGTGGAAAAATAACGACTGGAAATGGTGACGATTTTAATCTAAGTATTTCGACAAATGATGGCAGTACATCTTTGTCAAGTACGTTGAAAATTTTAATTGTACTCACAGTTATTTCTTTGGCGCCATCTATTTTAATATTAATGACATCATTTACAAGAATCTTGGTTGTTCTTCATTTTACAAGATCTGCTTTGGGTACACAGACTACACCACCTAATCAGATTTTGATTGGTTTATCGCTTTTTTTAACTTTATTTATTATGGCACCTGTTTTTTCACAGGTAAATAAAGATGCGGTGCAACCGCTTTCTAAAGGAACGATAACACAGGAAGAAGCGTTCGAGAAGGGCATGGCACCAATGAGAGAATTCATGTTGAAACAAACAGATCGCAAGGATTTGAAGATGTTTTTGGAGATTGGAAAAGTTTCAAAAGATAAATTGGATAATTCGGTGGATAATATTCCAACTACTGTGATTATTCCGGCATTTATTGTTAGTGAGCTTAGAAAAGCATTTATTATTGGTTTTTTAATATATTTACCATTTATTATCATAGACATGGTTGTGGCATCCACGCTTATGTCAATGGGTATGATGATGTTGCCGCCTACGACAATATCTATGCCATTTAAGATTTTACTTTTTATTATGGCAGATGGTTGGGGATTGATAATTGGTGAACTTGTCAAATCGTTTTACTGAAAAAGGTAGATTAGATGAGATTTAATTTTTAACACGATTAAGAAAGTTCCCCATTTCTATTGTGTAGAGCAATAAGTGGTGGGTGGGGACTTGTCTGTACCCTTCCTGATATGCTGCGATAGCAGCTAATCGTGTTATGAGCAAGTAGCAGAGCGGATTGCGAATATCCGCTTGACTTAGAATTCCTTATATAAGTGAAGTAAAATAAAAAAGAAAGAAGGAATATAATATGACAGAAGATGCTGTAGTGAACATTACCATGGCAACTGTATGGCTTATAGTAAAGGTATCAGCACCGATGTTATTGGTTTCTTTGGTTGTTGGTCTTTTGATTAGTATTTTTCAGACTGTAACATCAATACAGGAACAAACGCTTACCTTTGTACCTAAATTTATAGCAATTTTGGTTACACTTGTTTTATGTGGCAATTGGATTATGAATTCCTTGGTTACATATATGACGCAACTATGTGAAAATTTTAGTGTTTATATTCGATAAACATAAAAAATAAAAAAGAGGTAGCGAAAATATGAATTTTACAATTGAAAATTTAGAGTTTTTTTTGCTGATTTTAGTTCGTATTTCGGGCTTTATATTTTCGGCTCCCTTTTTTAGTTTATCCAATATTCCAAAGCGAGTACAAGTGGGGCTGAGTGTTTTTATAGCAATTGTTTTATATGAGAGCTTAGAAAAAAACACAGTAGTGTATAATGGTGTAATAGAATATGCAGAATTGGTAATTTTAGAATTTATGCTTGGACTTATCATGGGATTTATTATGAGTTGTTGCATATATATATTAAGTTTTTCAGGACAAATTATAGATATGGAAATTGGATTTTCTATGGTCAATGTTGTCAATCCAACCGCAAATATGTCAACAACGGTTACTGGAAACTTATATACCTATTTTGTAATGTTGTTATTGTTGGCGACAGATTTATACAGGTATATTTTAAGAGCTATTCTTGATGCATTTTCCTATATCCCAGTTGGAAAAGTAACATTTCACGTTAATCTTTATTTGGTCATGGTTACCTTGATAAAAGATTATTTTATTTTAGGTTTTAGAATTGTATTACCGATATTTGGTGCAACGCTAATGGTAAATGTTGTATTAGGTGTTTTAGCGAAAGTGGCACCGCAGATGAATATGTTTGTTATAGGAATGCAGTTGAAAGTATTTGTTGGATTGATTTTACTTGCTATTGCTGCAAAATATATTCCAACTGTGGCAGACTTATTATATGATGAAATGAAATTACTGATAAATGATGTGATAAAGGCTATGTCGCCATAAAACAGAGGACTAGAGAGAAGATAGGATAAATAAAGATATGTATATGAAATATAATCTGCAATTATTTGCCAAAGATGGTCCTGGAGGAGAGAAAACAGAAGAAGCAACCCCTAAAAAATTGCAAGATGCAAGAAAAGAAGGACAGGTTGCAAAAAGTGCAGATTTGATAACGGCATTTATGTTGTTGGGATTGTTTTTCGGTTTGAAAATATTTATTGGTTTTATGGGTACAAAATTTATACTTGCGTTTCATTCTATTTACGGAAGTATAAGTACAATTCTTTCTGATGAAGTAACACAAAATACTTGGGTGAGTATATTACGTGATGTAATCATTCAAATTGTGATTATAAGCGCACCCATTTTATTGATTGCACTTGTAGTTGCATTTGTTTTTAATGTTGCTCAGGTAAAATGGCAGGTTACTGGAAAACCATTGAAACCCAAATTTGATAAATTTAACCCTATAAAGGGAATGAAAAGGTTGTTTTCAAAAGATAAGATAATGGAGTTATTAAAATCTATTGCAAAAGTCTGTGTCTTATCTTATGTTGTATATGATGAATTAAAGGGAAAATACTCCCTTTTATTTGAGTTTTATTTATTTACTATTCCAAGGGCGATATCTGTAATTGGAGGTATTATAATAAATCTTGGAATTAAGATATCTGCTTGCTTTTTAATTATTGCTTTTGCAGATTATATCTATCAGAAGCGTAAATTTGCAGAAGATATGAAAATGACAAAGCAGGAATTAAAAGATGAGTTTAAAAACTCAGAAGGAGACCCACAAATTAAAGGAAAGATTAAAGCTCGTATGCGTGAAGCTTCACAAAGAAGAATGATGCAGGAACTACCAAATGCAGATGTTGTCATTACTAACCCAACGCATTTGGCGGTTGCTTTAAAATATGATAGAGCTTCATCTTCTGCGCCAGTTGTGATTGCAAAAGGTGCAGATTATCTTGCAGAAAAAATTAAATCAGTAGCAAGAGAAAATCAGATTGAAATAGTGGAAAATAAACCTGTAGCTCGAATGCTATATTACAATGTTGAGCTAGAGCAGGAAATACCGGCTGAACTATATCAGGCAGTTGCAGAAATTTTAGCATATGTATATGGATTGAAAAATCAAACATAGCGTTTTTACTTTATAGACCAGGCTGAGAAGGAGGAAAACTTGTATGAAGAAAGCAGATTTAGTATTAGGTATATATTTACTTGCTGCGATAATCTTTTTTATTGTGCCAATTCCATCCATTTTGTTGGATGCATTACTCGCATTGAATATTGGTATTGCATTGAGTATTTTGTTTAATGCTCTATTTTCTAGAGAAGCACTTAGTATGTCAAGCTTTCCAACTCTATTGTTATTTACAACTATATTTCGAATTTCTTTAAACGTTTCTTCGACCAAATTGATTTTATCAAAAGGTGACGCTGGAAATGTAGTAAATACATTTGGAAATTTTGTTGGTGGAGGTAATTTGGTCATTGGAATGATTGTATTTGCTATTTTAATTTTAGTGCAGTTTATGGTTATCAATAAAGGATCGGAGCGTGTAGCTGAAGTATCCGCACGATTTACATTGGATGCCATGCCTGGTAAACAGATGGCGATTGATGCAGATTTGAATACAGGTGCAATTACGGATGAAGAGGCAAAGGCAAAAAGACAGAAAATTCAGGATGAGGCAAGTTTCTTTGGAGCAATGGACGGTGCTACCAAGTATGTAAAGGGAGATGCTGTTGCAGGTCTGATTATCACATTTGTAAACTTTATTGGTGGCTTGATTACTGGAATGATAATGCAGGGAATGAGTGTTAATGATGCTGTATCAAAATATACGATATTGACAATTGGTGATGGCTTATGTAGTCAGATACCATCTCTTTTAATATCACTGTCTACAGGTATATTGGTAACAAAGGTATCAAAGGAAGCAGATATTGCGGATGTACTGATTGAACAGTTGTTTTCAATTCCAAAGGTGTTATATATCGTAGGAGGCAGTATGTGCTTCCTTGCAGTTGTAACACCATTATCCACCCCAATATTTTTAGCTTATGGAGCTGCCTTTTTGGCTGCCGGCTATTCTATTCAAGGAAAGGTTGGTCAGAAGGAAATAGAAGAGGAAGTTAATGCGGACGAAGAGGAGGCAGAGGAAATACGTCGACCGGAGAATGTCGTTTCACTTTTACAGGTGGATCCAATCGAGTTGGAATTTGGATATGGTATTATTCCTTTAGCGGATGTAAATCAGGGTGGAGATTTATTGGATCGAGTGGTTATGATTCGACGACAAATTGCATTGGAATTAGGGTGCGTTGTTCCTATGATCCGTTTGCGAGATAATATCCAGCTTAATCCAAATCAATATGTGATAAAAATAAAAGGAGTACCGGTAAGCGAAGGAGAGATATTATTTGACCATTATATGGCAATGAATCCCGGATATGTGGAGGAAGAAATCACTGGTATACCAACATTTGAACCGTCTTTTCATCTTCCAGCTATTTGGATTACGGAAAGTCAGAGAGAGCGTGCAGAATCAATGGGATATACGGTTGTAGATCCACCTTCTATCATAGCTACACATCTTACAGAAGTAATACGTAGTCACTTGGATGAATTGTTAACACGACAGGATGTACAAAACTTGATTGACAATGTACAGGAAGCAAATAGTACATTGATTGCTGAATTAGTACCTAAATTACTTGGCGTTGGAGAAATTCAAAAAGTATTACAGAATTTATTACGGGAGGGAATTTCTATTCGTGATTTAATTACGATTTTTGAAACTCTGGCAGATTATGCGCCTACAACGCGCGATACGGATGTTTTAACGGAATATGCAAGACAGAATCTAAAACGTGCAATTTCAAATAAATATTTCCCTGTTAATGAGACGACAAGTGTTGTTACTTTGGATCCGAAGGTGGAACAGGAAATTATGAATTCTGTTAAACAGACAGAACAGGGAGCGTATTTAGCACTTGATCCTGAGACAAAGCAATCCATTATAAATGCATTACAGACAGAAGTGACAAAATTGGAGGATTTAGGAAAAAATCCGATTGTAATAACATCTCCAATTGTTCGTATGTATTTTAAAAAGTTAACAGAAGAATATTTTAAAGAGTTGATTGTTGTTTCTTATAATGAAATAGAAGCGAACGTTGAATTACAATCAGTTGGGATGGTGACAGTATAATGGTTATTAAAAAGTTTCAAGCAAAAACAGAAGAAGAGGCAATATTACTTGCAAAAAATGAACTTGGAAAAAATGCTACTGTGATGAATATAAAAACAGTAAAACCAAAAGGCATACAAAAAGTTTTTAAAAAGGCAAGTGTTGAGGTGACAGCTGCAATAGATGAGGAAAAGGATTATTCTAATGGGGAAGAAATGCTTCTAAAAATGCAGGAAATACAACGCAATATACAAGAAGCACAACGTATGGATAATGAAAAACAACAGGAAAATATACTTGTAGATGAAAATACGATGACGATAGAAAATAAGCTTGATAGTTTACAGCAAATGTTGGAGAAGCAGATGCAGATAGAGGAAAAAGAGGATAAACTTGAAAAAAAAGAAGAGCCGCTAGAAAAGAACACAGTGAAAAGTAAATCTGAGGCTTGTATTCATTTAGTGCGAGAGCAGTTAGTGAATAATGAAGTAGAGGATAGATATGCGGATAGTATATTAGATGAGATAAAGAATACAATCCGGAAGGATACGGAAATTGATCAAATATTAGCTACAATTTATCAAAAAATTGTATTGAAATTAGGTAAGACAAATTTAATTGAAAACAATAGCGAAGAAACAAATTATATATTTTTTGTTGGTCCTACGGGTGTGGGAAAAACAACTACTATTGCAAAAATTGCATCTGATTTGAAATTAAGAAAAAAGGCAAAGATTGCATTGATTACATCAGATACCTATCGAATAGCAGCGGTGGAACAACTTCGTACATATGCTAATATTTTAGGGGTTCCGTTAAAGGTTGTTTATTCAGAGGAAGAAATGAAAAATGCTAAGGATGAATTTGCAGAATATGATATTGTGCTCATTGATACAGCAGGTAGATCACATAAAAATATAGAGCAAACAGAGGATATGGAGCGACTATTAAATGCCATTCCGGAAGAAAGAAGAAAAATATACCTTGTGTTGAGTGCAACAACGAAATATAAGGACCTTGTTAAGATTACAGAAACATATTCTAAGATTACAAAATACAATCTGATTTTTACGAAACTTGACGAGACATGCTGTATAGGAAACATATTGAATATAAAAATGCTTACGGGAGCTGCATTGTCGTATTCAACGTCGGGACAGATGGTTCCAGATGATATTGAAGCAATTAACCCACAAAAAATCGCAAAGCAGTTGTTGGGAGGTCAGTAATATATGGACCAAGCAGAACAGTTAAGGAATGTTATTAAGGCAAGAAATGCTGTTTCCCATGTTTCACGTGTTATTACAGTTACAAGCGGAAAAGGAGGTGTTGGAAAGACAAGTCTTTCCATGAACCTGGCATTGCAATTGCATAGACAAGGGAAAAAAGTTGTAATTTTGGATGCAGATTTTGGTTTGGCAAATATAGAGATTATGATGGGTGTGCATCCGACTTCAAATTTAGCAGATTTGATGTTTCAAGGAAAAAAATTACAGGATGTGATTGTTACTGGACCAGAGGGTATCGGATTTATATCAGGTGGTTCCGGGATAAAAGAACTTGCCAGTATGACAAGAGAGCAGATTTTTTATGTGATGCAATCGTTGGCGGATTTAGATAATATTGCCGATATTATTATTGTTGATACTGGTGCAGGAATTACGGATTCAGTGTTAGATTTTGCCGCAGCAAGTGAAGAAATTTTGTTAGTAGTTACACCGGAACCTACTTCAATAACTGATGCTTATGCATTGTTGAAAGCGTTAAATCATACACCAGAGTTTCAAACATCTAATACAGTAATACGATTAGTGGCTAATCGTGTGAAAAATAATCGAGAAGGGCAAGAAATTTTTGATAAAGTAAGCATGGTTGCAGAACGCTTTTTGAATATTAAAATAGAATATCTGGGAAATATATGTGATGATGAATGTGTATCAAAAGCAATCATACAGCAAAAACCGTTGCTAATGTCCTATCCAAATTCAGTTGCTGCAAAGTCAATTGTACAGTTTTCAAAAGAATTAGATCATATAGAAATATGTACGAAAGAAAAAGGGAAGGGAATCAAAACGTTTTTTACCACTTTAATCCATGCAAAAATGAAAAAGTAATTGTTTATTTGTACGAAGGAGGTAAGTATGAGAGAACAGGTTGTAAATATAGGGGATAAAGTAGAAATGTATCGTATAAGTGCACAAGCGGATGAAAATGAAGTAAGGAGACAATATATTAGCCAAGTGCTAGATTATACGGAAGAGGACCAGATTAAGTTGGCTATGCCAATGGAGGGAAGCCGTATGGTTCCATTGACAATAGGAGATTTGTATGAAGTGTGCTTTTATACGTCAGCTGGTCTCTTTCAGGCACAGCTTGAAATTGTGGATCGATACAAAGAGAACAATATCTTTATGTTAGTTGGGGAGTTTCAGTCGGATTTAGAAAAGTGTCAAAGAAGACAGTATTATCGATTGGAAAAAATTATAGATATCGATTATCGAAATTATACAAGAGAAGAAGAGATCCTTGAAAGGCGACTTCGAATGAATGATTTCGCAAATGAGGAAGCTAGATTGAGTTGTAAAAAGATTTTAAATGAGGTAAAAAGTAAGTGGATACTTGCGACAATAACAGACATTAGTGGAGGGGGCGCTCGTTTTAATTCTTTTAATTTGCATAAACCTGGCAGCTTGCTTTATTTACGTATTCCAATTGAAAAAAATGAAGATACAAAAATTTATGAATTTAAAGCAGAAGTAGTAAAAAGTAATATATTGCCAAAAAGAACAGATTTTTATGAGACCAGAGTAAAATTTGTTGATATTGACAGAGATGAAAGAGAACAAATTGTTCGTTTTATATTTGAGCAAGAAAGAAAAATGCTTCGAAAGGGCGTGCTTTAAATAGTGAATAGAGAAAAGGGGGAGCGTTTATGAAAAAAAATATTTTGATTGTAGATGACTCTGCACTTATGAGAAGGGTATTATCTGATATAATTAATAAAGATGATAGATTTTACGTAGCAGATGTTGCAAGAAATGGTGAAGCAGCACTTGCATTGTTAAAGGAAAACGCAGAAAAATATGATGTTGTTTTATTAGATTTTTTTATGCCGGATATGAATGCAGATGAACTGCTATTGCATTTGCATAAAAAAATTAAGGCAAAGGTAATTGTAATTAGTGGAATTATAAAGTCAGATGCTATGGAGATTATCTATGCATTGGAACATGGGGCATTTGATTTCGTTACTAAACCAGAAAATTTTGCAAAGGCAAAGGAAAAACAGTTTGGAGATAGATTATTAAAATGTATCGAATTGGCAGCTTTTCAAGAGGATACTCAAAAGGAGATGTGTAATATAGTTTCCGCAAAAAGTTTATCAAAAAGGGATAAGCCAATTTCAATAAATCAAAATAAAAACAATAAAAAAAGTAGAAAGGGGAGAATGCAGGGGGGAAAATTAATTGCATTAGCATGTTCAACAGGTGGACCAAAAGCTTTGCAGCAAGTGATACCGAAATTACCTGCTGATTTGGCAGCACCGATGATCGTTGTACAACATATGCCGAAAGGGTTTACAAAATCTTTGGCAGAGCGTTTGGATCAGATGAGTGAGGTTAAGGTTAAAGAGGCAGAGGATGGAGAAGTATTAACAAAGGGAGTTGTATATATTGCAAAAGGTGGTTCCCAATTGCGAGTGGATAGCAAAGGGGATAAAAGTATTTTGCGAGTTACAGAAGAAGCTGCAAGAAATGGTTTAAAACCTTGTGCAGACATAATGTATGAATCACTTGTAGATAGTACATTTGAAGAAATTATTTGTGTTGTTCTTACTGGTATGGGTGGAGACGGCACAGAGGGTATTAAGCAACTTAGCAAAAAGAATAACATTTATTCCATTACGCAAACTGCGGATACGTGTACGGTATATGGAATGCCAAAGGTATTTTATCAAAGTGGACTAGCAGATGAAGTGGTACCGTTACAAAATATTGCAGGTGCGATTCGGAAACATATGGGGGTGCAGTAAAATGGATGTAAGTCAGTATTTAGAGATTTTTATTGATGAAACAAAGGAACATTTACAGAATTTAAGTGATCAGTTGATGATTTTGGAACGTGAGCCGGATAATACAGATACAATTAATGAAATTTTCCGTGCAGCACATTCTTTAAAAGGTATGGCTGGAACCATGGGTTATAAGAGAATGCAACGTTTGACTCATGATATGGAAAATGTATTTTCGGAAATACGCAATGGAACAATAAAAGTACAGCCTGAGATGGTTGATGTCCTTTTTAGAGGATTAGATGCATTGGAAAATTATTTAGATGTTATCATTAATTCTGGTGATGAAGGCGATGAGGATAATGACGATATTATCCGAGATTTAAATTCTTTTTTAAAGGGAGAAGATGGGGATACTTCTGTTTCTGCTCCTAAAAAACAGGATGTGAAAGAAGAAAAGAAAAAGACTACAGAGGAATCAGATGAAACTTCTGTATTTAAAAATATGCAGGTGGCAGATTTTGAGCAACATGCAATACAAAAGGCAAAAGATGAAGGACAAAATATTTTTGGAATCCGCGTTATTGTAGATGAAAATTGTATTTTAAAGGCGGCTCGTGCATTTTTGGTATTTAAAGCATTGGAAGAAATTGGAGATGTTATAAAATCTATTCCAGATGTACAGGATATCGAGGATGAAAAATTCGATCAGGAATTTACTGTTTTGATTATTACAAAGGAAGGCGAAGAAGCAGTAAAAGATACCATTATGAATATATCGGAGATAGCCAAAGTTATTGTGGAAGCATTTGATCTTGAATTAACAGTAGAACAAAATATTGAAAAATCAGATACGACAAGCAATACACAAACTGCAACAGCAAAACAAAGTACGGCTACTGCAACTGCTACAGACAAAAAGACTAAGAAAAAAGCAAACGACAAGAAAACAGGTGGAAAACCAGTTGTAAATCGTTCTGTTCGTGTGGATATTGAAAAACTGGACGTTTTAATGAACTTAGTAAGTGAGTTGATTATTGCTAAGAACGGCTTGGTATCTTTGAATGCTGGTGGCGGTCGTGGAGAGAGTAAGAATAATAGTAGTTTTAATGAACAGATTGAATATTTGGAACGAGTTACAACAAATCTTCATGAGTCTGTAATGAAAGTTCGTATGATGCCAATCGAAAGTGTTGTAAATAAATTCCCACGTATGATTCGTGACTTGTCGAAAAAATTAGATAAGAAAATGGAATTATATATGACAGGTGAGGAAACAGAATTGGACCGTACCGTTATTGATGAGATTGGTGATCCATTAATGCATTTACTTCGTAACTCAGCTGATCATGGCTTGGAAAGTAACGAAGAACGTGTGAAAGCTGGAAAGCCAGAGGTTGGTTCTATTTATCTGGATGCATATCAGGATGGCAACAATGTAGTAATTGAAGTACGAGATGATGGTGCTGGTATTGATTTAGATAAAGTTCGAAGAAAAGCAATTGAAAAAGGAACGATTACAGAAGAACAGGCAGAAACCATGACGGATAATGATTTGATTGCATTGTTATTCAAACCTAGTTTTTCAACGGCTGATAAAGTTACAGATGTATCCGGCCGAGGTGTTGGACTTGATGTAGTAAAAAGTAAGATTGAAGGTCTTGGAGGAGATATTGAGTGTAAAACTGTCAGAGGTGAAGGTAGTACATTTACAATCAGACTCCCATTGACACTTGCAATTATCACAGCTTTAATGGTTGAACTTGGAGACGAAAAATATGCAATTCCTTTGGGAAGTATTCAGACGATTGAGGACATTCCATGCTCAGATATAAAATATGTACAGTCAAGTGAAGTAATTAATTTAAGGGGTGCCGTTATTCCACTGATTCGACTGGATAGTATTCTTGATGTAGAACCAAGAGCAGAACAACCGGAAAGTTTAACGGTAGTTATTGTTGCAAAAGGTGAAAAGTTAGCAGGATTGGTAGTGGATAATTTAATTGGACAACAGGAAATTGTTATTAAATCAATCGGAAAATACATAAACAATAATAAAATTATTAGTGGCGCTACAATACTTGGTGATGGAGAGGTTGCATTGATTATTGATGCAAATACTTTAGTCTAAGGGGGTCGTAAAGATGGAAACAGGAAATAAAAACGAAGTAAATACAACCGTTTCTTCAGAGGGAAAACAATATATAGTAGTTAAATTAGGAAATGAGCAATATGGTATTGATATTCAGTATGTGGATAATATTGTTCGTATGCAAAATATAACAAGAGTTCCCAAAGCACAGCATTATTTTAAAGGTGTTATTAACCTACGTGGAGAAATCATTCCGGTTATGAGTTTACGATTAAAATTTGGCTTAGATTCGGATGAATTTACCAGTGCAACAAGAATTATCATTATTAAACTTGAGGCGCAAGCAACAATCGGAATTATTGTAGATGAAGTAAAAGAGGTAATTACATTGAACGAGGATGAAGTGGAAAAGCCTAGCTACAATGAAAATGATGAGAAATCTGCTTTCTTATATGGAGTAGGAAAGCATGGTGAAAGTTTAATATCACTTTTGAACATAGCTGGAGTAATCATTGAGAAAGAAAAAGATAAAGCAAATGCATAATAAATGAGGTGGTCTGTATGTCAACTCAAAAAAATTTTGAAGAGTTGAATGATGTAAATAGTATGCCTTATGACATTTTGCGAGAGGTAGGAAATATAGGTGCGGGCAATGCTACAACAGCATTGTCCCAACTTATACATGCCAAAGTTGATATGACTGTTCCAAAGGTGGAATTATTGAATTTCCCAGAACTTTCAGATATTGTAGGTTCTGCAGAAAAGACAGTTGTTGGCATACTATTAAATTTAAGTGGTGATATTGGTGGCATGATGATGTTTATGATTGATTATTCGGCTGCCAGACATTTGGTTAATCAATTATTGGGAGACGAATATTCATCCAATGCAGAGTATTTTTCCGAAATGGATTTATCAGCATTAAAAGAAATTGGCAATATTATTTCCGGAGCATATTTGTCTGCACTCTCTTCACTAACTGGTTTAAAAATTATTGAATCTATTCCATATATGGCGATAGATATGGCGGGAGCAATTTTGAGTGTTCCGGCAATTGCATTTGGTGAATTGGGAGATAAAGCCTTGCTGATTGAGTCTGAATTTAATGAAATTGACTATTCTGTAAATGGTTTTTTCATATTGATTCCGACAGAGGAGTCTTATGGAAAAATTTTATCTTCATTGGGAATGTAGGTGAGTAATGGTGGGGAATATGATTCGAGTTGGAATGGCAGATTTAAATATTTGTATGTCTCCAGATGCGATTACAACTCTTGGTCTAGGCTCCTGCGTTGGAATTGTTTTATATGATACAACATTAAAACTAGCTGGTTTAGCTCATATAATGTTACCAGACAGTACACAAATCAGAAGTAATTCAAATGTAGCGAAGTTTGCGGATACAGGTATTGATGCCTTGGTGCAATTGATGGAAAAAAATGGGGCAAAAAAGAGCCGCTTGATAGCTAAAATCGCAGGTGGGGCACAAATGTTTAAATTTTCATCTGAAAATTCCATGTTGTGTGTTGGAAAAAGAAATATCGAGGCGACAAAAATTAAATTAGAGAGTTTGGGGATCCGAATTATTGCTGAGGATACAGGAGATTCTTATGGAAGAACAATAGAATTTTATCCTGAGACAGGAGAACTTTTAATAAAGACAGTTGGAAAAACTGAAAAAATAATATAAAATAGAATTGTTCAGAAAGACAGGGGAGCGATAGAAATGAAAATTCGATTTATACCTGCGGGAGTTACTTTGATAGCCGGGGCAATTACATGTTTAATATGCCTTATGCGAAATTATGATGTTATGTACAGTTTGAAAATGTTATTATTAGTATTGATTATTTTTTCGTTGATTGGAATGAAAGCACAGCAGGTAATTTTAAATGTTATGCGAGAACAAAAGATGCAGGAAGAAGAAGAGATTCGTATGGCAGAATGGAAAGAAGCAGAAAGATTGAAACAGATGGAAGCGCAGCAGGATATGCAAGAAGAGCAAAGTGACGACGAAATGGGGGAAGAGGAGGAGTCAAAGCAATAAAAAGCACTTTATGACTTGATGGAGGAAATACATGAGTGAAGAGAGTAGAAATAAATTGTGGGAAGAGTATGCAAAGAATCCTTCTCCACAAATTAGAGAACAGATTATAATTGAATATGCAAATCTGGTTAAGATTGTAGCAGGCAGATTAAGCATGTATTTGGGATATACAGTAGAATATGACGATTTGGTTGGATATGGTACATTTGGGTTGATTGATGCCATTGATAAGTTCGATTTATTAAAGGGAGTTAAATTTGAAACATACGCAAGTTTGCGAATTCGTGGGGCAATTTTGGACCAGATACGAAAAATGGATTGGATTCCAAGAACATTACGTCAGAAACAAAAAAAAATTGATATGGCGTATCAAAAACTTGAACTAGAGCATGGAAGAGCAGGTACAGATGAGGAGGTCGCCAATGAAATAGGAATTACCTCGGAGGAACTTGCTAATTGGCAGAATCAGACAAAAGTTACGAATTTGATATCCTTAGATGAATTTTTGGAACAGGGAGCTGAGGTTAGAGTTGATGTGGATTCAAGTTCTCAGTTTGATATGCCAGAAAAGGCTATGGAAAAAGAGGAAATGAAAAAAGTGCTCATAGAAACATTAGAGCGTTTGACAGAAAATGAAAAAAAAGTGATTACATTATATTATTATGAAGATTTGACATTAAAAGAAATTAGCCATATTTTGGAAGTGTCTGAATCGAGAGTCTCACAGCTTCATACAAAGGCATTGCAAAAAATGAGGCAAAGATTAGGAAGTAATATAGAAATGTTTTGGTAAAAATAAGTAATGGGGGTGGGAATATGCGTTATAAAAACGGTTTTTTTCAAATTATTCATAAAGAGGATGGAACATATTTGAAATTTTTTCCACCTGGAGCAAATGGAACAGCAATCGATTTGAATGATATCTTATTCTATTTGCATCGAATTAAGTTAGAAGAGTTTGATGTGAAAGAATTAAAACGATTTGTAGATCAAATTGAAACAGAACAGGCAGAATATAAAATTGCATCAAAAAAGATATATCCGGAAAACGAATTTATGCGTTTAGAAGTAGATCAAAAAAAGACATGTGCAATTGCAAGATTTTATCCACCATCCAATCAGGGAAAATTAATTACACGAAAAGAAATTATGAGCGATTTAGAAAATAAAGGTATTCGTCATGGGATTGTGGAGAGAAATATAGATATTTATTTGAAGGCCAGACAATTTTGTACTGATTTTTTGATTGCAAAAGCAACTATGCCTATACAGGGAAAAGATGCAAAGATTATATATCATTTTGAAGTTCAAAATACATTTCAACCGACTATTAAAGAAGATGGAACAGTAGATTTTCATCAGATTGATAATATAAATCATATAGAAGAGGGAGCCTTACTAGCAACCTTAGAACCGGCTGATTTGGGAAAACCAGGGATTGACATTTCAGGTGACCCAATAAAGCAGGCAAAGGTAACTGTTATGTCATTAAAACATGGACATAATATTCACTTGTCGGAGGATAATACAAAGATGTATAGCGATATTGCAGGACATGTTTCTTTGACAGGAGACAAGGTGTTTGTATCCAATACATATGAAGTACCAGCAGATGTTGGAACTGCTACGGGTGATATTTTTTATGATGGTAATGTACATGTAAAGGGAAATGTAATTACTGGCTTTAAAATTGAAGCAAAAGGTGATATTATTGTAGATGGTGTTGTAGAAGGCGCTACTCTAATTGCGGATGGTCAAATTATTTTGCGACGTGGCATTCAGGGAATGAATAAAGGCGTTTTAATTTCCGGTGCAGATGTTGTTACAAAATTTATTGAAAATTCAGAGGTTACGGCAGGAGGCAATATAACAACAGATGCAATTATGCATAGTAAAGTACAAGCAAAAGGGGATATAGTGTCTACTGGAAAAAGAGGGTTGATTATTGGCGGAGAAATATTGTCAGAAGGTAATATTTCCATGAAAGTTGCAGGTTCGACTATGGGTACAAAAACCTTGATCCAAATCGGAATAGATCCTGCATTGATGGAAGAGTATCAATCAATCGATAAACAAATAGTTACGATGACAGAGGAAATGGAAAAGTTTAATCGTACAGTGGGGATGTATGCTGGAAAAGTAAAAAAAGGGGAAAAACTTCCAGATGACAGAAAAAAGCAATACCAGATTGCAAAAAAAAGTGTAGCGTTGCTTAAAGAAAACATTGAAAATGCCGAGGAACGCTCGAAGCAAATTCGGGAAGAAATAGAAGCACATAGTCATGGAAGAATTAAAATAGCAGGCATAGCATATCCAAATGTAAAAATAATGATAGCAGGAGCTAGTTATTTTGTAAGAAGTGAGATGCATCATATGCAGTTTGTAAAAGACAGAGCATTGATAAAAACAATGTCTATTTAGAAAGAGGGAAAACAAAATGCCAATAAGACCAATTGATATGATAAGTATAGCACCAAGATCGCAAGAGGCATCTCAGCAACAATTAAGCGATCAAAACAGGCTTGCGCATGCTCATGACAATATGGCGCAACAGTTCGGTAAACAGATAAAAGAAAATTCAGAATCTGTCATCCAGTCATCCAAGGGTGAAAAGATGGAATACCGATACGATGCCAAAGAAAAAGGAAATGGGAATCAGGGCAACGCAAAGAGTGGAAACAAACGAAACAAGCAAAAACAAGACAATGAAAAAAAAGAGTCGCAGTTAGAACACTGTAACTTTGATATTAAAATTTAAAGGAGCGAAAAATGGGTTACATATTATTAATTATAGTTGGTCTGGCTATTATTATGGTGAGTTTTTTCTTGTCAGAAAAACATTTAAATCAGGGAGAAAATGATAAAAAAAATAAAAGTGAATCTGAAAGTGAAGATGTAAAGCAGCTTCTAGAGGAAAATAAAAAACAATTACAAGCTGAAAGTAAGAAAATGGTCAATGAAACGGTGAATATAGAATTACATCGCGTAGAAGAGCAACTTGCCCATATATCGAATGAGAAGATTATGGCAGTAAATGAATTTTCAGAGCAGCTTTTAGAACAAATTGAAGAAAATCATAAGGAAGTTGTGTTTCTATATGATATGTTAAATGAAAAAGAAAACGAAATGAAAGCTTTTGTACAGGAGATTGATAAATCAAAAGTTGTTTTGGAAGAATTAGCAAATAAAGAGTTAGAAAAACAAAAAATGTTGCAGCATAAAAGAATAAAAAAAGAATTAGAAAAACAAATGAGGCAACAAGAACAATCTGAAAAAGAAGAAGAAGATTTAAAACGTTCTGGTGTGTTGTTAGAAGAGCCGAAGGTGGCAGATGTAGAAAAAAATGTTCCTAAGGTAGAAACACAAATGTCTGCATTAGAGCGAATGGGAAATAAACTTGAGGAAGTGCCAAAGGAAGAAGAAAATAGTGAGCCTGTAAAAGAGATACAGGTGGAAGAAATAAAGGAAGTGGAAGAAAAACAACCGGAGGAAGTAGAACAACAAAATCTTTCGGAACAACCGGAGATGACGAATCAGAACCAGGTGATTTTGGATTTGTATAATGAGGGAAAAAGCATTATGGAGATTGCAAAATTATTAGGTAAAGGACAAGGCGAAGTGAAGTTAGTGATTGATTTGTTTCAAGGAGCACGAAAATAAATGAATACAAAATATTTTTTAAGAGGATTAGGAGCTGGGATTATTTTATCTTCGGTTGTATTATTGATAGGAACACCTAAAAACACCCTTTCAGATTCTGAAATCAAACAGCGGGCTTTGAAACTGGGAATGATAGAAAAGAAGGATACAATCGATCAGATTTTGGAAAAAAAGGATGTTGTGACATCTTCTGCAATTGCAACGCAAGGAACAGAAAGTAACCAAGATCAGAGTCAGAAAACGGATAATCCTTCTGAAGATGCACAGGTAAAAAAGCAGAATGATAATCAAGTAAAAACAGAAACCAAAAAAGAAGTAAGTTCTTCTAAAATGGATAAAAAACAACAGCAACCAAAGTCTACAAATGAAATTGTTTTAGTTGAAATAAAACCTGGAATGTGGTCTGATGAGATTGCAAAAACTTTTTATGACTTACAACTTGTAAAGGATTCAGAAGAATTTGATAGTTTTTTATGTGATAATGGATATGCATCATTAATACGTGTTGGTAGCTATAAAGTGCCAAAGGGTGCGACATATGAGGAAATAGCAAAAATAATTACTAAATAAATAATGACATTTCTGCCTGACATGAATACACATAGAAAAAATACTTGCAAATAGAAAAAAACTATGGTAGAATTTGATGGTATGAGAAAATACACGTATAGTGATTTTTGCAATGGTGCCGTTTTGGTTATGCAAAAAGAAGATCTATGCGGAAGAAAAAACCAGTGGAGGTATATTATGAGTGTAATTTCAATGAAACAGTTACTTGAGGCAGGTGTTCACTTTGGACATCAGACAAGAAGATGGAACCCTAAAATGGCTCCATACATTTACACAGAGAGAAATGGTATTTATATCATTGACTTACAGAAGTCTGTAGGTAAAGTGGATGAAGCATACAATGCAATTAAGGATATTGTTGCAGATGGTGGTACAGTTCTTTTTGTTGGTACAAAGAAACAGGCGCAGGATTCTGTAAAAACAGAAGCAGAGCGTTGTGGTATGTATTACGTAAATGAGAGATGGCTTGGTGGTATGCTTACTAACTTTGAAACAATCAAGGGTAGAATTGCTAGATTAAAGAAAATCGAAGCTATGTCTGAAGATGGAACATTTGATGTTCTTCCTAAGAAGGAAGTTATTCAGTTGAAAAAGGAATGGGATAAGCTTGAGAAGAACTTAGGCGGTATTAAAGATATGAAGACTATTCCAGATGCAATTTTTGTTGTTGATCCTAAGAAGGAAAGAATTTGTGTTCAGGAAGCTCATACATTAGGAATTCCTTTGATTGGTATTGCAGATACAAACTGTGATCCAGAAGAATTAGATTATGTAATTCCTGGTAATGATGATGCTATTAGAGCAGTTAAATTAATCGTTGCTAAGATGGCAGATGCTGTTATTGAAGCAAATCAGGGAGAACAGTTAGAAACAGCTGAAGAAAATGCAGATGCTGAGTAAGTAAGGCTGAAACGATGGAATGCTCATTTGAGCATTCCATCATTTGTGCTAGTGAATAAACTGCTATATTTGTGTGGGTTGTTTTTTATGAGGATTGTTGTTATGTTAATATCACGCAGACAAATATAACAGAAAAGATAAAAATGTGGAGGTAAATGAGATGGCTATTACAGCAGCAATGGTAAAAGAATTAAGAGAAACATCAGGTGCGGGTATGATGGATTGTAAGAAAGCACTTACAGCAACTGATGGAGATATGGAAAAAGCAATCGAATTTTTAAGAGAGAATGGTTTGGCTAAGGCTGAGAAGAAGGCTGGTCGTGTTGCAGCAGAAGGTATGGTTGCTACTAATATTAGTACAGATGGAAAGACTGCAGCTATTGTTGAAGTAAACAGTGAAACAGACTTTGTTGCAAAGAACGAAAAGTTCCAGACATTCGTTGCGCAGGTTGCTTCGCAGGTTGCTACTACTTCAGCAAAAGATGTAGATACATTTTTAGAAGAGCCATGGTGTGAAGATACTTCTAAAACTGTAAAAGAAAATTTAGCAAGCATGATTGCTGTTATTGGTGAAAATATGACAATTCGTCGTTTTGCAAAGGTTCAGGCTACGGACGGCATGATTGAAAGCTATATTCATGCTGGTGGGAAAATTGGTGTTCTTGTTGAAGCTAAGACAGATTCTAATAGTGCAGCTGTAAAAGAATGTTTAAAGAATATTGCAATGCAGATTGCTGCTTTAAATCCTAAGTATACAAACAGAGACGAAGTAGATCAAGAATATATTGAGCATGAAAAAGAAATTTTAAAAGCTCAGGCTATAAAAGAAAAACCAGATGCACCTGAAAAAATCATTGATGGAATGGTTATGGGACGTATCAACAAAGAATTGAAAGAGGTTTGTTTATTAGATCAGGTTTATGTTAAGGCTGAAGATGGTAAACAGTCTGTAGGAAAATATGTTGAGAGTGTTGCTAAGGCAGAAGGTATTTCGCTTGAAATTAAGGGATTTGTACGTTACGAAACTGGCGAAGGAATCGAAAAGGTTGAAAGTGATTTTGCAGCAGAAGTTGCAGCACAGTTAAAATAAAAAATTGACAAAGAAAAAAGTAAGTCTTTTTTGCCGTCAGAATAAGATGGCAGAAAAGACTTTTTCTCTATAGCAAAATAGATAGAAACAAACTTACGCTTTTCTAGGTTGATTTTTAATCTTGTTTATATTATAATCGTTAGTGTGTATGGGCATGATAATAGCTTCATGGAAAATGCATATATAGGAATGCTGCTTGTTATATTAGCAGCAAAATAATTGAAAGTTAAATGTTAACACAGTTGCCCTAAAATGCAGCTAGCCTACAATAGGTTTGTTTGCTCATATGATTGGCCTATCAAACAGCTATGTTTTGGTAGATTAATGGTATAAAACATAGTTAAGTAACAACACTTTCATAGTAAAATAATCGAAGGGATGATATTTTAATGAGCGATGACAAGCAAAAAGTCAAGAAAACAGAACTAGAAGCTCGTCGCAAGAGAGTGAATCGACTAAAGAAAATAATAGTTATAATTGTAGTTGTTTGTTTGTTGTTGCCTTCCGTCCTTTGTTTAGCTTTGTGGATGAAAGTGGCTCATTTAGAACGTCAAATGAATACTATCGTAGAAAATTATGGAGTTCGTCAGCAAAGTTTAAAAAAGGATACTGCATATGCAGCAGATGTTAAAAAACAAAAGAAAATGGATTTATCAGAAGAAGATCAAACAAAAATAAAAGGTAAGAAAGTTTATTTGACATTTGATGATGGGCCTAGTGAAAATACGGAAAAAATATTAAAAATATTAGATGAGTATGATGTAAAAGCCACTTTTTTTGTTATTGGACAAACCGATGAGTATTCTAAGAAACTGTATCAGAAAATTTATGCGCAAGGTCATACACTTGCTATGCATTCTTACACACATCAATATCAAAAAATTTATAAATCATTATTTGCTTATAAAAAGGATTTGAGCAGATTGAGCGATTTGCTTTTTGAAACCGTAGGTGTAAGACCGAAATTTGTTCGTTTCCCAGGGGGAAGCAGCAATACAGTTAGTAACATTGACATGAAAGATGTGATACGTTATTTGAAAAAAGAAGGATACATATATTTTGACTGGAATGTTATAAATGGTGATGCAACAGGAGAAAATTTAACAAAAGAAGAAATGGTAAATAATGTTATTTCTGGAGTAAAACAGTATGATACGTCTATTGTATTAATGCACGATAGTGCGGGAAAAGAAAAAACCGTTGAAACATTACCTACTATATTAAAAAAATTGAAAAAGATGAAAGTAAGTGTTTTGGCGATAAATAATACAACCATTCCAGTACAGCATATAAAGGCTGAAGAAGTGGAATGATATTAATGAGGATGAGGAGGTGCTTGGATGGGTTTTTTTAATGATTTAAGAAAAGATATATCACAAGCAGTCAATGAACTGCTTCCAGATGAAGAGTTTTTTGGTTTGGATGAGCAGAGCGATAGTTCGCAGGGGGGAGAAATTTCAGAAGCAAAAGAGCAAAATAAAGTAGAAGATAACATGGGGGATATGCTTTCTGAATTGTCTGACCTAAGTGGGACAGATATGGAATCTATCCAGATTGATAATGAAAATAATACTGAAAAAGAAGAAAGTGAATCTGATAAAGATTTCATTTCTGAATTAGAAGAATTATATGTATCAGATACCGAAGAACAGGAAAAAGATGTGGAAGAGCAACAAGATGAGGAAGTTCTATCACAACAGGATACGGATTTAAGTGGCGTAAATGCTTCGGTAGAAAGTCCAGAAGAGGATGATATTCATAAAATGATTGCTTCTATTCAGTCATTTACAGATGCATTAGTAGAAACAGATCATTTGTCCAGTCAGGATGAGGAGCTTTCTTTGGATGAATTGGATGAAAACGTTGTTTATGAAGAAAATGATGTTGATGTAGCAATGCTTTCAACAGAGGATTCTAAGTCAGAGGATGACGCTATAGTAGATGTTGATACAGATGAAAAGAAGAATAATAATGTAGAAGAAAAAAGCTTGCCTCAAATAGAGCAGGACGAAGTTGCAATTTCTGAATCGGAGCATCAATTACAAGAAGCAATTGAAGAGGCAATTGTGGAAAGTGAGATGGAAGAACAGGGACAACTCTCAAATAGTATGGAAGTATCTGAACCAGAAAAAATAGATATTTCAAGTGCAGAAGAGGTAAATACACTTGCAGAAGAAGTGGAAAGAGAGAGTAACATTTCGATGGACACTGTAGAGGAAGAGAAAAAAGAGAGCAACATTTTGATGGGCACTGTAGAAGAAGAGGAAAAAGAGAGCAACATTTCGATGGATACTACAGAAGAAGTGTCGAAAGTTGAAGAAAGTATATTAGATGAAAATGCAGAAGAAACAGAAGCGAAGAAAAATATGGAAAAGCCTATAGACGCATTAAAAGAGGATTTCACAGAGACAGATTTAACTACTGTTGTTGAAGATAATAGTAAGGAAAATGATTTTGAGGCGTCAGAGGATTTTGCAGAAACAAGTCTTGTGAAGAAGGAAGATATGACAACAGAGGCATCTTTAGAAGAAACAAAGGATACAATTTTGCCAGAGAATGTGAATAAAGAAACATCCTCGGTGGAAAAAATAAACGATAAGGAAAAGGTAACAATGGAAGTAAACAATATAGAAGAAAAGGAAGTAAATAATATGGAAAACAATCTTGAAAATGTAGAAGTAAAAGATGAAGTAACTGTAATTACAAAGGGAACTGTTATCAACGGTTCTATTAGCTCTGATGGCGGCCTGGAAATCAATGGTACGATTACTGGTGATGTAGAGTGCTTAGGAAAACTTACCATTAACGGAACAGTAAGTGGTAACTTAAAAGCTGCAGATGTTGTTGTGAGTACCCCTCGTTTAGATGGAGGCATTGAAAGCAAGGGAGATGTGAAAATCGGCGTAGGAACGATTGTTCTTGGTGATGTGACAGCAAAATCAGCTACAGTTTCTGGAGCTGTTCGTGGTGAGATTGATGTAAATGGACCAGTTGTAGTGGATTCTACAGCTATTGTGAAGGGTAATATTACAGCAAAGTCTGTACAGATTAATAATGGAGCTGTAGTAGATGGTTATTGCAAGTTAGCATATGCTGATGTAGATATTGATAATTTCTTTGATGGAGAATAAGAACATGGAAAAATATAAAAGAGTATTTTTAAAGCTGAGTGGAGAAGCTTTAGCAGGAGAGAAGAAGACTGGTTTTGATGAAGCAACTTGTACAAAGGTCGCAAAACAAGTAAAACAGTTAGTTGATGATGGTGTTCAGGTTGGTGTTGTCATTGGCGGAGGAAATTTTTGGAGAGGCAGAACCAGTGAAAACATTGATCGTACAAAGGCAGACCAAATAGGTATGCTTGCAACAATAATGAATTGTATTTATGTGTCAGAAATTTTTCGTTCCGTTGGTATGAAGACACAAGTATTGACTCCATTTACCTGTGGAACGATGACAAAACCATTTTCAAAGGACAGAGCGAATAAGTATTTTGAAAAGGGTATGGTTGTATTTTTTGCAGGTGGAACTGGACATCCATATTTTTCGACAGATACAGGTGTAGTGCTTCGTGCTGTTGAAATGGAGGCAGATGTTATCTTATTGGCTAAGGCAATTGATGGCGTTTATGATAGCGATCCTAAGATTAATCCAAATGCAAAAAAATATGATGAAGTTTCTATGCAGGAAGTGTTAGATCAGCGTCTGCAGGTGATTGATTTAACAGCAACTATTATGTGTTTGGAAAATAAAATGCCTTTATTAGTTTTTGGATTAAATGAGGAAAATAGTATTGTAAATACGATTAATGGTTCTTTTAAAGGAACAAAAGTTACAGTATAATGAAAGAGATGAAACGGAGGATATAAGATAGAATGGAACAGTTTGAAGAAAAAATGAAAAAGTCATTACATGCTTTATCAGAGGAATATGCTACAATTCGTGCAGGAAGAGCAAATCCACATTTGCTAGATAAGATTATGGTAGATTATTATGGTACACCATCTTCTTTACAAACCGTGGCAAATATTTCTGTTCCAGAGGCAAGAGTCATTCAAATTCAGCCATGGGAAGCAAGTTTAGTGAAAGAAATTGAAAAGGCAATTATGGTATCTGATTTAGGCATTACACCTAATAATGATGGAAAGATTATCCGTTTGGTATTTCCAGAGCTTACAGAAGATCGAAGAAAAGAGTTAGTTAAGGATGTTAAAAAGAAAGGCGAAAATGCAAAAGTTGCAATTCGTAATATCCGAAGAGATGCAAATGATTCGATTAAAAAGCAGAACAAGGCTAATGAAATTTCAGAGGACGAAGCAAAACAGGCAGAGGATAAAATACAAAAAATGACAGATAAATATGTAGCTGAAATAGAAAAAATGATTGAGAATAAGTCTTCCGAAATTATGACAATTTAAATTTGGTGGTTTTATTTATCTATCAAATAGAATAAGTAATAGGCGTATTGTGCCAAAGGGGGAAGAACCATATGGCAGAGTACGCCTTATTATGTATTTTAATTGTTTTGCAGATACAAGAAATGAAAGTGAGGAAGTTACATCATGGAAAAGGAAACAAAAATACCTAAGCATGTTGCGGTTATATTAGATGGTAATGGACGATGGGCTAAAAAGCGCTTTTTGCCACGTAACGTAGGACATGCACAGGGAGCAAGAGCTGTAGAGCAGATTTGCGAAGATGCATGGGATTTAGGTATAAAATATTTAACTGTATACGCTTTTTCTACGGAAAATTGGAAGAGACCTGAGGATGAAGTAAATGCATTGATGAAATTATTAAAAAAATATTTAAGCAATTGTTTGGATCGCAGTAGTAAAAATAATATGCGTGTTCGAGTGATTGGAGATATTAGCAGATTATCAGAAGATTTACAGAAGCAAATTACAGAATTAGAAAAAAAATCTTCGATTAATACAGGTCTAAATTTCACTGTTGCATTAAATTATGGTGGTCGCGATGAAATGATTCGAGCAATGAAACATATGTATCAAGAAATAGAAAAAGGTGCAATATCAGTTTCTGATATTTCTGAGGAAATGTTTTCTTCTTATTTGGATACGAAAGGAATTCCAGATCCGGATTTGATGATTCGTACCAGTGGGGAACAAAGGATTTCAAACTATATGTTATGGCAAATGGCATACACAGAATTTTATTTTACAGATGTATTATGGCCTGATTTTAACAAAAAAGAATTGGAAAAGGCAATTGCCTATTATGCCAACAGAGATCGAAGATATGGTGGCATAAAATAGTAAAACTATAAAGAGAGAGTTTGCACAATTAAAAGAGAATTGCGAATGTCTGTTTTACTGGCAACTTGTGTTTTGCAAAACGTTAAATTGAATTTTTCTTAAGGGAGGATAGATATGTTTATAGAAAGATTAATTAGTGGCATTATACTTGTTATTTTGACAATCGCAGCTATATGGGTTGGGCATCCGATTTTATTGGGTGTTGTATGTATAGTATCGTTGATTGGTCAATTTGAGCTATACCGTGTCTTAAAACTGGAGAAAAATGTATTAGGGATTGCTGGATATATTGCTACTATTGGATACGAACTTTTATTGTTATATAATAAAGAAAATTATATGCAGGTTTTTGTGTTTTCAGTTATGCTTGTGTTTATGGCAATTTATGTGATTCTGTATCCAAAATATACATTTAAAGAAATTGCTATGGTTTTTGTCGGAGTCGTTTATGTTACTATGATGTTATCTAGTTTATATCAGACTCGTTGCATGGATGGCGGCATATATTTAGTATGGATTGTCTTTATTTCTGCATGGGGCTCTGACACTTGTGCATATTGTGTGGGTAAATTTTTTGGAAAACATAAGTTGCCTTCAAAGCTTAGTCCTAAAAAGACAATTGAAGGTTGCACAGGTGGTGTAATTGGAGCAATGATAATTGCAGCAATTTATGCATATATTTTTAAAGATAATTTAGAAATGCATGGCTGTTCCATTGCTTTATTTACGATTGTAGGTGGTCTAGGTGCAATATGTTCACAGATTGGTGATTTAGCAGCTTCTGCTATAAAAAGAAATTATCAAGTAAAAGATTATGGTACATTAATTCCAGGACATGGTGGAATTATGGATCGTTTTGATAGTATTTTGTTTACTGCACCACTAGCATTTATATTTTTTAAGTTTATATAAGTAAATTTTTAATAGGATTGTTGGAGTATGAATTAAGTAGCAATTTATAGATATGTGCTAGGGATTTGTTTGCAGGATACTTTGTTCCTTGTTGATAAAGGATCTAAAAATGAAGAAAAGGGTTGAGGTGACATATGAAAAAAATAGCGATATTGGGTTCTACTGGTTCCATTGGGACACAGACGTTAGATGTGGTACGTAATAATAAAGATTTAGAAGTGGTTTCTCTTGTTGCAGGAAGTAATATCGATTTATTGGAAAAACAGATTATAGAATTTCATCCTCGTTATGTTTCAGTTGGGGAGGAAGAAAAGGCAAAAGAATTAAAGGAACGTTTAAAGGATAAGCAGGTTGAAGTCTTATTTGGCATGGATGGAATGACTATATGTGCAACTTTGGATGAAGTAGAAATTGTTGTAGCAGCAGTAGTCGGAATGATAGGAATACGTCCTACGATTGCAGCAATTAAGGCAGGAAAGGATATTGCGCTTGCAAATAAGGAGACATTGGTTACAGCGGGTCATATTATTATGCCTTTGGTAAAAGAGTGTGGTGTAAAACTTTTGCCTGTAGATAGTGAGCATTCTGCTATTTTTCAATCGCTGAATGGAGAAAAAAATAATAAAATTACTCGTATTTTACTAACGGCTTCTGGTGGGCCTTTTCGTGGAAAGAAAAGAGAAGAATTAAAGAATATACAGGTTGAGGATGCATTAAAGCATCCAAATTGGTCCATGGGAAGAAAGATTACCATTGATTCCTCGACTATGGTTAACAAGGGATTAGAGGTTATGGAAGCAAAATGGTTATTTGATGTTCCGATAGATGCTATAGAAGTAGTGGTTCAACCTCAAAGCGTGATTCATTCTATGGTAGAATTTGAGGATGGGGCGGTAATGGCACAGCTTGGAACTCCAGATATGCGGTTGCCGATACAGTATGCTTTGTATTATCCGGAACGAAGAATGCTTCCAGGAGAACGATTACATTTTGAACAGTTAATGCATCTTGATTTTGAAAAGCCGGATATGGATACTTTTACAGGATTAAGGCTGGCCTACGAGGTAGGGAGAAAAGGTGGAAGTATGCCGACCGTATATAATGCGGCAAATGAAAGAGCGGTTGCGATGTTTTTAAATCGAAAGATTGGGTATTTGGAAATTTTGGATGTGATACAATATGCATTGGATCAGCATAAATGGATAGAGAATCCTACAGTGGAAGAAATTCTTGTTATTGAGCAGGAAGTTTATAAAATGATTGAAAAGAAATGGCCATCTTTATAGGGATGGGATAATCTGTGCTTGCGTTGTTGTCACAGATTTGTAGTTTTTAAAGCAACGCGGAAAGAGGTTAGAGATGAATATTATTATTGCATTACTTATTTTTACAGTAATTGTAGTGTTACATGAATTAGGACATTTTTTGTTAGCAAAAAAGAATGGAGTGGGTGTTACCGAGTTTTCGGTCGGAATGGGACCACGGTTGTTTACCTTAGTTAAGACGGAAAAAGGAATGACATTTAAATTGGTACCTTCTCAAAAGTATTGTGAAAGTCGAGAAGATTGGCAGAATCATACATTATATTCTTGGAAATTGCTTCCTATAGGTGGTTCTTGTATGATGGTCGGAGAAGATGAAGAAAATGATTCAAAAGATGCGTTTCAAAATGCAAGTATTTGGGGAAGAATTGCAATTCTTGCGGCTGGACCATTTTTTAATTTCTTGTCAGCCTTTGTGTTTTCTGTTATTCTAATTGGTTGTATTGGATATAATCCGGCAATTGTTACTTATGTATCACCAAATTCCTCTGCGGCTGAGGCTGGTATTAAAGAGGGAGATCGAATTACCAAGATTAATAATGAAAAGATTACGATTGGATCGGATTGTAATATTTATCTTAGTTTACATGACGTTGGAGATAAGTTAGTAAAGATTAAATATGTGACAAAAGATGGAGAAAAAAAAGAGGCAAAGATAGATCCAAATTACACATATTATCGTTTGGGATATAATTACACTTCATCAAAGGATAATCTTCCAATGGTTTCTGGTATAGAAAAAGATAGTCCAATGGATAAAGCTGGAGTTAAAGTTGGAGATGAAATTACTTCTATCAATGAAAGTAAAATCGCTTCAGTAGATGATCTTGCAAAATATTTAGAAAAGAATCCATTGACAGTAGAAAAAGTAACGCTTACGGTGAAGCATGACAATAAGGAAAGACAAATTACAGTAGCACCTTATAAGGCAACATTAAAATCACTGCAAATTTCTACTTCAAAACGTGAAAAAGGGAATATCTTACAAACTGTTAGATATGGTGGATCTGAGATTCGTTTTTGGATTGAAAGTACCGTAAAAAGTCTTGGTATGATGATACATGGAAAAGTAAGCAAAGATGATGTATCGGGCGTAGTAGGTATTGTAGATATGATAGGTAGCACAGTAGATGCAAGCCCAACAATGGCAGATGTAATGCTGAATCTATTAAATATCGCAATTTTCTTAAGTGCGAACTTAGGTGTTATGAACTTATTGCCATTTCCAGCATTGGATGGTGGAAGATTGGTATTCCTTTTCATTGAGTTGGTGCGTGGAAAACCAGTAGACCGTGAAAAAGAAGGTATTGTTCATTTGATTGGAATTGTCTTACTTATGGTTTTAATGGTATTTGTAACTTATAATGATATTGTCCGCATCATTAGTGGACGATAAAATTTGTTTTGTCTGAAAATATTTTGGATAAATAAAACAGTTCAGTATCTGCATAGTGCAGGACTGAACTGTTTGTGTTATAATGAGACTACATTAAATGGTAGTTTTTTTCATCTATTTGTAACTAAGGCGCTTATAAATATTATAGGTTGAATAGCTAAACAGGGAAAAATATAAAAGAAAAACTGTGAAGATTTCTTAGATTGTATTTTGTAAATGGGGAAGTATTTATAAATAAAAAGTAGATCGGGTTTTTAGAAAGGATGGAGTAGCATGCAAATGTTAAGAGAACAGACAAAGGAAATTAGAATTGGAGATCGGATTTTAGGAGGACATAATCCAGTTTTAATACAGTCTATGACAAATACAAAAACAGAAGATGTGAAGGCGACAATACAACAAATTCATCGACTGGAAAATGCTGGATGTGAACTTGTACGTTGTGCTGTTCCAACAAAAGAGGCAGCTGTTGCATTAAAAAGTATAAAGAAAGAAATTCACATTCCACTTATTGCAGACATTCACTTTGATTACCGCTTAGCGATTGCGGCAATGGAAAATGGAGCAGATAAAATTCGAATTAATCCTGGAAATATAGGAGATAACCAGAGAGTAAAAGCAGTAGTAGATGAGGCAAAAGCCCGTCAGATTCCAATTCGTGTTGGAGTAAACAGTGGTTCTCTTGAAAAGCATTTAGTAGAGAAGTATCATGGGGTTACAGCGGAAGGAATTGTGGAAAGTGCGCTGGACAAGGTAAAGTTAATCGAAGATATGGGCTATGATAATCTGGTTGTTAGTATCAAGTCATCGGATGTATTAATGTGTATCAAGGCACATGAAATCATTGCAGAAAAAATAAAATATCCCTTACATGTAGGAATTACAGAATCAGGAACCGTATATTCTGGAAATATAAAATCTTCTGTAGGATTGGGGGCTATTTTATATCAGGGAATTGGAAATACAATTCGAGTTTCTTTATCTGGAGATCCGGTAGAGGAGATAAAGACAGCTAAATTAGTATTAAAAACCTTAGGACTTCGAACAGGAGGAATTGAAGTAGTATCCTGTCCAACCTGTGGAAGAACACAAATCGATCTAATTGGGCTTGCAAATCAAGTAGAGGACATGGTAAAAGATATCCCTTTAGATATTAAAGTTGCGGTCATGGGATGTGTAGTAAATGGACCAGGAGAGGCAAAAGAAGCAGATATAGGGATTGCAGGTGGAAAAGGAGAGGGACTCCTTATTAAAAAGGGTGAAATTATTAAAAAAGTACCAGAAGGGCAGTTGCTTTCTGCTTTAAGAGAAGAATTACTAAATTGGAAATAATGGTGTTAGCAGGTGATAAATGTTTTTTGGGTTTGTTGTTACCAATTGTTTCTGTTAAAAGATAATTAGGAGAAAATGCATGGAAACAAGAGTGAAAGGAAAGAGGGATTGATTATGCTTTTTTTTGAAGCATTTGATAATTTGACAGTCAGTAAAGATATGCAGGATTTATTTGAGCATGTTGATGTGAAGAAAATGGTTGCTTCGAAAGGGAAAAAGCAATTGTCTATATATATAAAAAGTAATCGTCTTATTACATATGCAAATGTAAAAAAGATGGAATATCAGTTAAAAAAACAGGTATTTCAAAGTGCGATTAATGATATTTTGTTTATAGAACAATATGAATTATCTGAACAGTATACACCGGAAAAGCTAATGCCTATTTATTATGAAAGTTTTTTGCTGGAGCTAAAAGAAAAAAGCATTATTGATTTTGAAATTATTAATACGGCATCTTACGAATTTGTTGGAAATCAATTGATTTTTGACTGTGAGCGTAATTTTTTATCTGTTAAACGTTCAGCCGAGTTGAGAGAATATTTTCAAAACCTTTTTTTAGAACGTTTTGGATATGAGGTTCAGGTGGAATTTAAGTATCATGATGCACCGAAAAAAGAAGAAGAGGAAGAATTTTTTGTTCCGTATTTTAGTAGGGAAATAAAAGAAAAGACGGAGAAAAAAGAAACGACTTCTGAAAAAAAAGTGGCAAAGGAGAAAGAGCCTGCGGCAAAAGCAGAGAAAAAAGAATGGAAACGGTTTGATAAAAGCAAATCTGCCTATAGAAGACTTCCAGACGATCCTGATATTATTTATGGTCGTTCCTTTGAAGGGGATAGTGTACCAATCAGTGAAATTGTAGATGAGATTGGTGAGGTTGTAATCGTTGGAAAGATATTAAGTAAAGAAGAACGGGAAATTAGAAACGAAAAGACCATTGTCATGTTTAATGTAACGGATTTTACGGATACCATCACTGTAAAAATATTTGTTAAAAATGAGCAGCTAGAGGATATCAGTGGAAAACTTTCCAAAGGTGCATTTGTTCGAATAAAAGGAATGGCGGTATTTGATCGTTTTGATAAAGAAATTACAATCGGTTCTGTTGTGGGAATTAAGACCATAGGGGATTTTACAACAAAACGAGAGGATCATAGTCCAAAGAAACGAGTGGAACTTCATGCCCATACCCTGATGAGTGATATGGATGCAGTAGTGGATGTAAAGACAATGATTAAACGTGCGAAATCATGGGGACATAAGGCAATTGCCATTACGGACCATGGTGTGGTACAGTCTTTTACAGAGGCAGCCCATTGTCTGGATAAAGATGATGATTTTAAGATTATCTATGGAATGGAAGGATATTTGGTAGATGATGTAAAGGATATTGTGGAAAATGAAAAAGGGCAAAGTCTGGACGATGCTTGTGTTGTATTTGATATTGAGACAACAGGATTTAGTGCAACAAGAGATCGTATTATAGAAATTGGTGCTGTAAAAGTAGTAGAAGGGAAAATTGTAGATAAATATAGTACCTTTGTAAATCCGGATATACCAATTCCTTTTGAAATTGAAAATCTGACACATATTACAGATGAAATGGTTATGGATGCACCTATGATTGATGTAATCTTACCGCAGTTTTTGGAATTTTGTAAAGGATGTATTTTAGTTGCACATAATGCGTCTTTCGATGTAGGATTTATTCGAACGAAGGCAGCAGAGATGCAAATTGAAACAGATTTTACAGTCGTTGATACGGTTGGGCTTGCCAGAATGTTGCTACCCAAATTGAATCGTTTTAAATTAAATGTAGTAGCAAAAGAGTTACATGTTTCTTTGGAAAGTCATCATAGAGCGGTGGATGATGCGGGAGCGACAGCGGAAATTTTTGTGAAATTTATTGCAATGTTAAAAGAAAAAGGAATCACTACATTACATGATATTAATAAATCGGGAAAATTATCTCCAGAAGTCATTAAAAAATTGCCAACGTATCATGTCATAATATTAGCAAAAAATGAACTGGGACGTATTAACTTATACCGTTTGGTTTCGAAATCACATATTGAGTATTATAACAGAAGACCGAGAATCCCAAAAAGTTTGTTGGAAGAAAATCGCGAAGGGTTAATTATTGGTTCTGCATGTGAAGCGGGGGAATTGTACCGTGCTTTGGTTCGCAAAGAGTCACAGGATGAAATTACAAGAATTGTAAATTTCTATGATTATTTAGAGATTCAACCGATTGGAAATAATGAATTTATGAAACGTTCTGAAAAATCGGACTATGCTGACATTACAACAGATGAGGATTTACAGGAATACAATAAAAAGATCGTAGAGTTGGCAGAGCAGTTTCACAAGCTTTGTGTAGCCACTTGTGATGTGCATTTCCTTGATCCTAAAGATGAGGTGTATCGTCGGATTATTATGGCAGGAAAAGGATTTGCAGATGCAGATATGCAACCACCGCTATTTTTACGAACAACAGAAGAAATGCTGGAAGAATTTAAGTATTTAGGAAGTGAAAAGGCTGAGGAAGTAGTTATTACGAATACTAATAAGGTGGCAGATATGATTGAGTATATTTCTCCAGTTCGACCAGATAAGTGTCCACCAGTTATTGAAAACTCAGATCAAGATTTGCGTCAGATTTGTTATAATAAAGCACATTCTATGTATGGGGATCCGCTTCCAGAACCAGTAGAGAGTCGATTGGAAAAAGAGCTTACATCTATTATTGGAAATGGATTTGCCGTAATGTATATTATTGCTCAAAAGCTTGTATGGAAGTCAAACGAGGATGGATATTTAGTTGGTTCCAGAGGTTCTGTCGGTTCGTCCTTTGTTGCCACGATGTCGGGAATTACAGAAGTAAATCCGTTACCGGCACATTATTATTGTGAAAATTGTCATTATTCAGATTTTGATTCAGAAGAAGTAAAGGCATATGCAGGAAAGTCTGGTTGTGATATGCCGGATAAACTGTGTCCGGTTTGTGGAGAGCCGCTAATGAAGGATGGACATGAAATTCCATTTGAAACATTCCTTGGCTTCTATGGGGATAAAGAGCCGGATATTGATTTGAACTTTTCAGGAGAATATCAGAACCATGCACATGACTATACCGAGGTTATATTTGGAGATGGACAGACATTTCGTGCAGGAACAATAGGTACTCTAGCGGAAAAAACAGCCTTTGGCTATGTTTATAAATATTTTGAAGAAAAAGAAATTCATAAAAGAAGACCAGAAATGGAACGAATTGCACAGGGGTGTGTTGGAGTACGAAGAACCACAGGGCAGCATCCGGGAGGAATTGTAGTATTGCCAATCGGAGAGGAAATCTATTCATTTACTCCCGTACAAAGACCAGCCAATGATATGACCACACAAACAATTACCACACATTTTGATTACCATTCTATTGACCATAACTTATTGAAACTAGATATTCTGGGACACGATGATCCTACCATGATTCGAATGTTGGAGGATTTGACAGGAGTGGATGCAAAGACGATACGTTTTGATGATGAGAAGGTACTTTCCTTGTTTGCCAATTTGGATGCTTTGCACATTACCGCGGAGGATTTGGATGGTTGTGATTTGGGTTCTCTTGGTGTACCTGAATTTGGTACAGAATTTGTTATGCAGATGCTTCGAGATACACAGCCGAAAACTTTTTCTGATTTGGTTCGTATTTCTGGGTTATCGCATGGAACGGATGTATGGTTAAATAATGCACAGTATTTTATTGCACAGGGAAATTGTGAACTGTCTACAGCCATTTGTACGCGTGATGATATTATGACGTATTTAATTCATATGGGAGTAGAGAATGGTCTGGCATTTAAAATCATGGAAAGCGTACGAAAAGGAAAAGGATTGCAGGATCACATGGTAGAAGCTATGAAAGAAGCGGGAGTACCAGAGTGGTATATGGAATCCTGTCGAAGAATTAAGTACATGTTCCCAAAGGCACATGCGGCAGCCTATGTTATGATGGCATTCCGTATTGCCTATTTTAAAGTATATTATCCATTAGCCTATTATGCAGCGTTCTTCAGTATTCGTGCATCTTCCTTTAACTATGAATTGATGTGTCTGGGAAGAGAGCGTTTAGAGTATCATATGGCAGATTATAAGAGAAGAAGTAATGAGTTGACGGCAAAAGAGCAAGATACATTAAAGGATATGAAACTAGTATTGGAAATGTATGCAAGGGGATTTGAATTTGCACCGATTGATATTTATACAGCAAAAGCCAGATATTTTCAGATTGTAGATAGAAAGTTAATGCCTTCTCTTAGTACGATTGATGGATTGGGAGATAAAGCGGCAGATGCTGTAGTAGAAGCTGCAAAACAAGGAAAATTTTTATCTAGACAGGATTTTAAAAATCGATGTAAAGTTAGTAGTACAGTAACAGATTTAATGGCAGACTTAGGTTTGCTGGGAGATTTGCCAATGACAAATCAGATGTCATTGTTGGACTTTTTATAAAATGATACGCTTCTTATGCAGGTAAAAAATGGGACAAATTCTTTTAAAGAATTGTCCCATTTTTTCTTATAGAAAAGCTTGATTTATAAAAGTGCAAGAAACCCACTGCCACTTTTATATGAGCAAATAGGTAACATTTCTGCCCGGCTGAACTGTTACGCAAATAGCAAAGTGGATTGCGAATATATTTGACAAAATAAAAAGTGTTTCATGAGTGAGTTGAATTTTACGAGTGAAAACAGCAGCTCCTATTTTGACGCCTTACATTTACATTGCATCTGCAATTTGAACAGCTTGCTCTTTGGTGATATAAGTATGCACATCCTTTTTTATAGAAGAAGGAAGAAGCTTTTCATCTAATACATAAGATAATGCTTTTAATTCATCTGTTGAACAAGAGGAACTGTTTTTATATGCTTTGCATTTTTTCTTTAAGGCATTTTTTAGGGAGGCATCGGCTGTTGTTTCGTCTGTTTTAGTGGTTGCTTCTTTTGAAGCGTTTTGCTCATATAAAATCAGAGAAAAGTCCAGTATAGACAATTTTGCATTTGGCTGTTTTGGCTTTAGGGTCAGCTTAGATATTTTATTAATAATTGAAAGTGAATTTTTCTGTGATGCCTGTTTTGTAGGATAAAAGCGGTCGGAAACAGAAAAATAGCCTTTATTATAATATTTTTGTATCAAAGAATTTGTTTTGCGAAAACGGGTGTCCCAAAATCCTTTTTTACAGGCTAATTTTCCCTTCTTAATTTTTTTAAAAGTATAATTTAGTAATTTGCGGATATCTGTATACATTTGTGCGTGAGTACTGTTTCCAAAAAATGCACAGATGATTTCATGTCCCTTTTTATCTTTTACCGTTGTAATCAATACGGAACCCGCTGCCCTGGTGGTACCGGTTTTTCCACCAACTACTTGATATAATGAGGTGTTGTAGGAAATTTTATTTAAAAATTGATTAGTATTGTATACCGTAAAAGCTTTGGTTTTTCCAGATTTTGGAACACGGTAACTGGATTTTGCTACAATAGAGCGAATAGTACTATTTGCCATGGCATGACGAGCAAGAATAGCAAAGTCTTTTGCAGTAGTATAGGTTTTATTGTAATGATCACCAATATCCAGTCCGATGGGATTGTCCAATACAGTATATGGTAAGGACAAAGATTTTGCTTTTTTATTCATTGCCTTTACAAAGGAACCAGTTGTTCCATAGGTACCACATGCTAACACAATAGCAGCATCTGCGGCAGATGGGAGTAGCAACATATGTAAAAGGGAAGAAACAGAATATTTGCTTCCAGCCTTTAGTCCTGCTACGGAAGCAGAAGAAGGAACCTGCCGTAACATTTTTTTAGTAACTTTAATCTTTTTTGTAGTTTTACATTTGTCCAAAACGACAAGAGCCGTCATTAATTTTACGGTACTTGCAGGATAAATTTTATGTAGTGCGTTTTTAGAAAGTAAAACATTTCCTGTGCTTGCGTCCATGATTACATATGCATGAGCGTGTACAGATGGAGCAGAAGCCGCTTGGACGGAAACTACAGGTGTACATACATGTAGCATTAATGCAAATACTAATAAAAAAGAACAAATTTTTTTCATGTGTTTCATAATTGACCTCTCTTTCTAAAAGATAAATGTATCATATTTTTGATCCGTTTTTTAGTATAGCAAAAAATGGAGGATTTGCAAATTTTATAATAAAAATGTCACATTTTGTAGTATTATGTGTTATACTGTTAAAAATATAGCGGGTATGGCAAAACTCGCTGTAAAAAGTCCTCTAATGTTTGTAAGTGATATAGAGGGTAAGAATGAAGGTTGAAAAAGAAAAATTAGGATGAAAGAGGAAATAGGAATGAAAGAGGAAAAAATTGATGAAGGAAAAAAGGGATTAAGTACAAAAGAAGTAGAGGAAAGAGTACAAGCTGGTCTTGTAAATACGAATTGTGATATGGCATCAAAGACGATGAAAGAAATTATTGCTGGAAATTTATTTACCTTCTTTAATGGATTAAATGTGGTTTTGGCAGTTTGTGTGGCAATGGTACATTCTTTTCGGAACACGCTGTTTTTAGGAGTCGTTTTTTGGAACGCTCTGATTGGAATTGTGCAGGAAATAAGAGCAAAAAGAGTTTTGGATCGCATGGCTATTTTACAGGAAGGCAAAGTATTTGTTTGGAGAGATGGAAGACGTGTCGAAAAAACTTCTACGGAAATTGTGCAAGATGATTGGATTGAGTTTCATGCAGGAGAGCAGATTTGTGCGGATGCACAAGTGTTAGAAGGTTGTTGTGAAGTAGATGAAAGTATGCTTACTGGCGAAAGTGATGCAGTTGAAAAGGTAAGTGGGGATAAATTGTTTTCCGGAAGCTACCTGCTTAGTGGAATGGTAATGGCGCGTGTTGTTTCTGTTGGAAAAGACAGTTATGCCAATCAATTAGTACAGCAGGCAAAAGCTTCCAAAAAAACAAAATCAGAAATCAGGGATTCTCTTGATAAGATTATTAAGATTTTATCTTTGTTTGTTGTTCCGTTAGGGATTGCCATGTTTGTAAAGGAATACTTTTTTCTACAATTGGGTTTGAAAAGTGCAGTTGTAAAAACAGTAGCTTCTATTATTAATATGATACCAGATGGATTAGTATTATTATCCAGTGTAGTAATGGCAGTAAGTGTGATAAAACTTGCAAAGCAAAAGGCAATTGTACAAGGTCTTTTTAGTATAGAAAATTTAGCTAGAGTAGATGTATTATGTTTGGATAAGACAGGCACCATTACACAGGGGACAATGGAATTAATAGATGAAATTGTGCTGGAAGAGGAAGGGTTAACGGATCGGATTTGCGCCTATCTGACAGCCATAGATGAAGATACCAGTACTTCCGAAGCAATTCGAGAAAAATATGCAAATATTGTAAAATGGAAGACAAAACAATTGGTATCCTTTTCTTCAAAGAGAAAATGGGGAGCAGTGGAGTTTGTAGAAGAAGGTACTTTTGTACTGGGTGCTCCGGAAATGGTTTTGGGGGATGCCTATAAGGGGTACAAACAAAAGGTTGTCAAGTATTTAGAAAGAGGAGAAAGAGTGCTTGTGTTTGCAAAATTAGAGGAGGGAAACATCAAGACAGAGAAATTGCAACGTTTACAAGTGCTGTCATTCTTCGTGTTGCGTGATAACATACGCCCACATGTAAAAGAGACCTTGGATTATTTTCAAGAGCAAGGTGTGCGTTTGGTTTTAATTTCTGGAGACAATCCAGAAGCTGTTATGCAAATAGGAAAAAGAGCAGGACTTGCAGATGCGGAAAACTATGTGGATGCCCGAAACTTAAAAACCCCAGAACAGATTGCAATTGCAGCAAAACGTTATACAATATTTGGTCGGGTTACTCCAGAACAAAAAAGAGAATTAGTACAAACGTTACAAAAACAGGGACATACCGTTGCTATGACCGGAGATGGTGTAAATGATGTGTTAGCGTTAAAAGAGGCGGATTGCAGTATTGTCATGGGAAGTGGTTGCGATGTAGCAAGAAAGACGGCAAAGGTAGTGTTGGAAAATTCTGATTTTGCTACGATGCCTAAAATTCTTGCTGAGGGAAGAAAGGCAATCAATAATCTAGAGCGTTCCGCTGCATTGTTTTTAACAAAGACTACGTTTTCTATCTTGTTATTATTTTTATTCCTTTTTGTGCAGATTTCGTATCCGTTGATACCGATACAAATGACATTGATTGGGTCACTTACGATTGGCGCTCCGGCATTTTTACTTACATTAGAACCCAATTATAATGTTGTTTCAGGTTCCTTTTTGAAAAAAGTATTTGAAAATGCAGTACCTACGGGAATATTGGCGTTGATGAATATAGTGGTTATAGTGGTGGCTACGGGGCAGTATAATTTTTCAGAAGCAGTAGTATCTACAATGACAGTAGTAGGCGTGGCGTTTGCAGATTTAACATTAGTATTGCGGTTATGTAGACCGTGGAATTGGAAAAAGGTTTCTATGGTAGTTGTGTTGTTAATTGGTTTACTTGGATCGATTTTCTTTGCGGATGATATTTTTATGTTTGTACCGATACCGGCAAAAGGGCTTGTTGTGCTGGCAATAATAATAGTAATAGATGTTATGGTTTCTATTTTGCTTCAAATAGGTTATAGTGTGAAAAAATATTTAAAGAATAGAGGAGGAATTGGAGAATATGAGTAGTGTGAAGTATACGTTAGGGAGAGGGCAGTTTCGTACATTACAAGAGGGACTTGAAAAGGAATGGCTTCTTACAAATGGCATAGGAGGATTGGCAAATAGTACAGTGGTTGGGGCATCTAATCGAATGCATAACGGATATCTGACGGTTTCGATGAATCCGCCAGCCGATCGTTATACCGTATTATCCAATGTGTGGGAGAGTGTCATCATAGATGAAAAGATGTATGATTTAGCGGCGCAAGAATATATTGGGTATGAAAAGAAAGGATATGAATATTTAAACCGTTTTGAGTTGGATATCTTACCAACATACTATTATCAGGTTCAGGATGTTGCAATGAAAAAGACAATCAGCTTAGAATATGGGAAAAATACGGTTGTAGTATGTTATGAAGTAGAAAATGGGATGGAAGAAGCGTCCATTCATATTACCCCACAATTTAATTGCAAACCTTATGGAGTGACGATAGAAGCGTCACAGTTACAATTTGATATGACGCAAGAAGGACAGTTTTTAACATTAGTGCCAAAAGAACAGGACATGAATATTACATTTTATACTTCAGAAGGAACTTATGTAAATCGAAATACGTTTCCAACCTCTATGGCAACACCCAATTATTTGGTGGAAGAAAATCAAGTATATTGTATGGATTGTCGTACGGGATTTATGGGAGTAGACAATCATTTTACACCTTATGATGTTGTGGTTGATTTGCAACCATTTGAAGAAAAGAAATTCTATATTACCTGTACCATTGAAAAAGAAACTGTAGGAGATGGTTTTGCTATTGCCGACCAATATAAGAAAAGAATGCACAAAATTATGGCACAAACAGGTGAGGATGTCTTTTTGCAAAAACTTGCATGGGCAGCAGATGCGTTTGTAGTACAGAGAAAAGTTGTAGTACCAAAAGAGCAGGAGAAAAAATTGCAGACTTCTACTGCGGACAAAGTAGAGGGAAACACTGCCTATTTGAAAACGATTCTTGCGGGCTATCCATGGTTTATGGATTGGGGAAGAGATACTATGATTGCATTTCAAGGTTTATTGCTACCTACAAAGCGTTTTAAAGAGGCAAGACAGATTTTAGAATCCTTTTCTTGGTTTGTAAAGGATGGAATGCTTCCCAATGTATTTCCCAATAGCAGTAAAGAAGAACCAAGATACAATACGATTGATGCGGCATTATGGTACTTTTATTCGGTATATAAATATTTGGAGTACACAGGAGAGAAAGAAGATTATCAATTTGTAGAAGAAAAACTTTATCCAGCTATGGAGCAAATTATTTCCTATTATAAAAATGGAACACATTACGGAATTAAAATGGATGAGGACGGATTAATCTTAGGTGGAAGCGGAAAAGATCAGTTGACATGGATGGATGTCTTAGTTGGAGACTGGGTTGTAACACCTAGGCATGGAAAAGCGGTGGAAATTAATGCACTTTGGTATAATGCTCTTTGCGTGATGGAGCAGTTGGCAGAACGATTTCATAAGGATGCAAAGCAATATCATGTGTTAGCACAAAAAACGAAAGAGACTTTTTGTGAAAAGTTCTGGAATGAGGAGAAAGGCTGTCTTTATGATTGTATCGAAAAAAGAGAAGATGGCATGGAAATTCCAGATGACAGAATACGACCAAATCAGATTTGGGCAGTATCTCTTCCTTATACAATGCTTTCCAGAGATAGAGAAAAAGCGGTTGTACAGACAGTATATAAACATCTGTATACACCATATGGAATCCGTTCGTTATCACCAGAGGACGCAGAATATAAAGCACATTATATTGGAAAACTGATTAATCGTGATGGAGCCTATCATATGGGAACCAGTTGGGGATATATTTCAGGAGGTTTTATTACTGCATATTGTAAAGTGTATGAACATAGCAAAAAGGCAGTAAAAAAAGCATTGGAGATGTGCCAATATTTCAGTGATCACATGCAGGATGGTTGTTTGAATGGAATTGCAGAAATCTTTGATGGAGATTTTAGTTGTAGCAGTCGGGGATGTTATACACAGGCATGGAGTGTAGGAGAAGTGTTGAGAGCATATAGTGAAGATGTATTACCATACTTACACTGAAAATAAAAAACGAAGAATAAAAAGATGCACAGAGAATAGCCTTGTGCATCTTTTTTCTATAGAAAAGTGAATCCTATAGAGCAAGTCTCTTATGAGAGAGATAGCAAGTTGATGTGGAATTTTTTACTTTCTTTGTATGAAATGTTTGTAGTAAAAGTTGTTCCACTTTATTTTGCCCTAAAAATTATAATTTTGTACTCCAGTTGGAACAATCAATTACTTTTGTTGCCCAATCTTCATAGAAGTCAGGTTCATGACAGATTAAAACAATACTTCCCTTATATGCCTGTAAAGCACGTTTTAATTCATCTTTAGCATCCACATCAAGATGATTGGTTGGTTCATCTAACAACAGTACATTTGTCTCCTGATTAATTAATTTGCAAAGACGTACTTTTGCCTGTTCTCCACCACTTAATACCCGTACCTGGCTCTCGATATGTTCTGTGGTAAGTCCGCATTTTGCTAAGGCAGAACGCACTTCATATTGACTAAGGGATGGAAATTCTCTCCAGATTTCTTCAATACAGGTATTATTTTTTGCACCTGTCATTTCCTGTTCAAAGTAGCCTTTGTATAGATAATCACCTAAGATGATCTTACCATGTAAAGGAGGAATCATACCCAAAATACTTTTCAATAAAGTAGTTTTTCCAATACCATTGGCACCTGTAAATACAATGCGTTCTCCTCGCTCCATTGTTAAATTGATTGGAGTGGAGAGCGGCTCTTCATATCCAATGACAAGCTGTTTGGCTTGGAAGATTAACTTTCCGGAAGCTCTTGCTTCTTTAAAGTGGAACTCAGGTTTTGGCTTTTCTTTCATAAGTTCGATTTTATCCATTTTATCTAATTTCTTTTGTCTGGACATTGCCATGTTTCGTGTGGAAACTCTGGCTTTGTTTCTTGCAACGAAATCTTTTAGTCCTTTGATTTCCTGTTGCTGCCGTTCGTATGCCGCTTCTAATTGTGCTTTCTTTGCAGCGTAGACCTCCTGAAATTTATCATAATCACCAACATAACGAGTTAGTTGTTGGTTTTCTACATGATAAATAAGGTTGATAACACTGTTTAGGAAAGGAATATCATGGGAAATTAGAATAAATGCGTTTTCATATTCCTGCAAGTATCGTTTTAACCATTCGATGTGAACGGTATCTAAGTAGTTTGTAGGTTCGTCCAGTAATAAAATATCAGGCTTTTCTAGTAGAAGCTTTGCTAATAAAATTTTTGTTCGCTGCCCTCCACTTAATTCTGTAACATCCCGTTCTAAGCCCAAATCTATGAGTCCAAGCGCACGGGCAACTTCATCTACTTTGGAATCAATATTATAAAAGTCATGCATGTCCAGCGAATCCTGAATGATTGCAAATTCATCCATCATTTTTTCTAATTGTTTTTCATCCGCATCTGCCATTTGTGCACAAAGCTTATTCATTCGTTCTTCTTGCTCGTACAAAAAAGAAAAAGCAGAATTCAATACATCTCGAATGGTCATACCTTTTGTAAGTACGGCATGTTGGTCCAGATAGCCAACACGTACATGTTTTGCCCATTCAATGGTTCCTTCGTCGGGCATGAGTTTTCCTGTTATAATATTAAAAAAGGTAGATTTTCCTTCTCCGTTAGCACCAACTAAACCAATATGCTCTCCTTTTAATAAGCGAAAGGAAACATCGTCATAGATTGCTCGACCACCAAAACCGTGACTTAAATGTTCTACGTTTAAAATCATATTTTTTACCATTTCTTTCTGACAATACTTGTCTATTTTGTGTTAGTGGTCTCATTGTATCAAACTTTTATAAAATTGAAAAGTAGATTTTTGTAAAAATGACTTGCTTTTTAGGAAGAACTATATTATAATGGCAAAAGAACAAAGGCGTTCTTGGATAGGTGAAGTCTATCCAAGTGCGCCTTTTTTGCTTTGTATAATTAGAAAGCAAAGAGCTCCGCAAGAATGTTTCTTTAAACAACTTGTTATCAGGAGTTTGAAACAAAGATGGAATATCGCAACAGATTGTGGCGAAATACAAAAGTATTTCGCTTTCCTTTGCCAAGTGAGTAGCCAATAAATGGTAATGTTAGGATTTGACTTTTCATTGGCAATTAGGATGTGATATGATAGGTTGATAAATGTAGAGACAAAATTCTACATTTTCAAATAACGAAGTAAATGAGAAAGGAATGTGTTGCAATGGAAGAATGTAAGAGAAAGACACAAGGTTTATATGATCCAAGATGGGAGCATGATAACTGTGGTATTGGTGCAGTTGTAAACCAAAAGGGTGTTAAGTCACATGCGACAGTAGAGAATGCGTTGAAAATTGTAGAGAATTTGGAGCATCGTGCAGGTAAGGATGCCTCTGGCAAGACTGGAGACGGTGTTGGTATCTTATTACAGATTTCCCACAAATTCTTTAGCGAAGCCGCTAAAAAGGCAGGAATTTCCATTGGCAAGGAAAGAGAATATGGAATTGGTATGTTCTTTATGCCACAGGATGAGTTGAGTCGAAAACGTGCTATGAGAATGTTCGAATTGATTGTTGAAAAGGAAGGACTAAAATTCTTAGGATGGCGTGAAGTTCCAGTAAATAAAGAAGTGCTTGGAAAAACAGCCTTAGATTGTATGCCATATATTGTACAGGCATTCATTAAAAAACCAGCAGGTGTGAAAAAAGGACTGGACTTTGACCGAAAATTGTATATAGCCAGAAGAGTATTTGAAAATTCTTCGAATGAAGATACGTATGTTGTTTCATTATCAAGTAGAACAATTGTATATAAAGGTATGTTCCTTGTAGGCCAGCTTCGTTCTTTCTTCCAGGATTTGCAAGACGAATCTTATGAGTCAGCTATTGCATTAGTACATTCCCGTTTTAGTACCAATACACAGCCAAGTTGGAGACGAGCACATCCAAACCGCTTTATTGTGCATAATGGTGAGATTAATACGATTGCAGGAAATGCAGATAAGATGCATGCGCGTGAAGAAACAATGGAATCAGAGTATTTAAAGGGAGAAATGCATAAAATTCTTCCAGTCGTAGATCAAAGCGGATCCGATTCGGCACGTTTAGATAATACATTAGAATTTTTGGTCATGAGTGGTATGGAGTTACCATTAGCCGTTATGATTGCTATTCCTGAACCATGGGCAAATGATCGTAGTATGAGTCGTGAGAAAAAGGAATTTTACCAGTATTATGCAACTATGATGGAACCATGGGATGGTCCTGCATCTATTCTTTTCTCTGATGGAGATATTATGGGAGCTGTCTTAGACCGTAATGGACTTCGCCCATCTCGTTATTATATTACAGATGATGGAAATATTATCCTTTCTTCTGAAGTGGGTGTATTAGATATTCCTGAAGAAAAGATTGTAAAGAAAGATCGTCTTCGTCCGGGAAAAATGTTATTGGTGGATACGGTAAAAGGCGAGCTGATTGATGATGATACCATTAAGGAAAAGTATGCAAAGAGTCAGCCTTATGGAGAGTGGTTGGATAATAATCTTCTTCATTTGAAAGATTTGCGAATTCCAAATAAAAAGGTAGAGGAATATGATCAAGAGCAGACGCAAAGACTTAGAAAAGCTTTTGGATATACGTATGAAGAATGTAAAAATAGCATTCTTACAATGGCAATGAATGGATCTGAACCGATTGCCGCAATGGGTACGGATACACCGTTACCACCATTATCTGAACGACCACAGCCATTATTTAATTATTTCAAACAGTTATTTGCACAGGTTACCAACCCACCAATCGATGCATTGCGTGAAAAGATTGTAACATCTACTTCTGTTTATATTGGTAGTGCGGGTAATATTTTGCAGGAACGAGAAGAAAACTGCCAGGTAATGCGTATTGATAATCCAATTTTAACAAATACGGATATGCTTAAAATAAAGATGATGAATGTGAAGGGATTTAAGGTTGAAGTAATTCCAATCACATATTACACAGCCACATCCTTGGAAAAAGCAATCGATCATGTCTGTATGGAGGCAGATCGTGCTTATAAAGATGGCGCGAATGTATTGGTACTTTCAGATCGTGGCGTAGATGAAAACCATGTTGCTATTCCTTCTTTGCTTGCTATTTCTGCTTTACAGCAGCATTTGGTTCGTACAAAGAAGAGAACAAAATTGTCTATTATCCTTGAAACAGCAGAGCCAAGAGAAGTACATCATTTTGCAACATTGATTGGTTTTGGTGCAAGTGCAATCAACCCATATCTTGCATTGGATACGATTCGTGAAATGGTTAATACGGATATGCTTGACAAAGATTATTATGCAGCAGTAGAGGATTATACGAACTCTATCAAAAATGGTATTATTAAGATTGGATCTAAGATGGGTATTTCTACTATTCAATCTTATATGGGTTCCCGTATTTTTGAAGCAATTGGTATCAATGAAGAGGTAATTAGCAAATATTTCTCTGGTGTTGTGAGTCGTGTAGGTGGTATTGGTATTGCAGATATTGAAAAACAGATTGAAACTTTACATTCACAGGCATTTGATCCATTGGATCTTGGTATGAATTTGGAACTTGAAAGTAATGGTACACATAAAGCAAGAAGTGGTAAGGAGAAACATCTTTACAATCCACAAACCATTTATTTGCTTCAGAAGGCTACCAGAGAGGGCAATTATGATGTGTTTAAGGAATACTCAACACTCATGGATCAGGAAGAAAGTGAAAGTAATCTTCGTGGTTTGATGGAATTTAATTATCCTGAAAAAGGGGTACCAATTGAAGAAGTAGAAAGTGTAGAAAGTATCGTTAAACGTTTTAAGACTGGAGCTATGTCCTATGGTTCTATTTCAAAAGAGGCACATGAATGTATGGCCATTGCAATGAATCATTTAGGCGGTAAATCCAATAGTGGTGAAGGTGGAGAAAGTTTAGATCGTCTGCTTACAAAGGGAGCAAAAGAAGACAGATGTTCAGCTATTAAGCAAGTTGCATCTGGTCGTTTTGGTGTAACATCTCGTTACCTTGTTAGTGCAGATGAAATCCAGATTAAAATGGCACAGGGAGCAAAACCAGGTGAAGGTGGGCATCTTCCAGGAAAGAAAGTATATCCTTGGGTAGCGCAGTGCCGTAACTCAACAACAGGTGTAGGTTTAATTTCCCCACCACCACATCATGATATTTATTCAATCGAAGATTTGGCACAGTTAATATATGATTTAAAAAATGCGAATAAAGATGCCAGAATTTCTGTTAAGCTTGTTTCAGAAGCTGGTGTAGGAACCATTGCAGCAGGTGTTGCAAAGGCAGGTGCAGGCGTAATCTTAATTTCAGGTTATGATGGTGGTACTGGTGCAGCTCCAGAAAGTTCTGTTCACAATGCAGGTCTTCCTTGGGAGTTAGGTTTGGCAGAAACACATCAGTCATTAATCATGAATGGATTACGTTCAAAAGTTGTAATTGAAACAGATGGTAAGCTTATGGACGGTCGTGACGTAGCTGTAGCTGCCATGTTAGGTGCAGAAGAGTTTGGTTTTGCTACAGCTCCATTGGTTACCATGGGATGCGTTATGATGCGTGTATGTAATTTGGATACTTGTCCAGTTGGTATTGCAACACAGAATCCAGAACTTCGTAAGCGTTTCCAGGGAAAACCAGAGTATGTAGAAAACTTTATGCGTTTCGTTGCACAGGAATTGCGTGAATACATGGCAAAACTTGGTGTTCGCACAGTAAATGAATTGGTAGGTAGAGTAGACCTGTTAAAGAAAAAAGATTCTGCTACAGCAAAAGGACAGGCAATTAATCTTTCAAAGATTTTGGATACTACTTATGTAAACGATAAGCATCAGTGCTTTAACCCAACAGACATTTACGATTTTGAGTTAAATAAAACAATTGATGAGACTGTATTATTAAAAGAATTCGGCCCTAAGATTGCTAAAAAGCAGGGAGGAAAAGTTAAAATTACAGTAAATAACTTAAATCGTACAACTGGTACTATTTTAGGTTCTGAAATAACAAAGCATTGGGGTACGGATGTACCAGAAGATACCTTTGAAGTAGAATGTAATGGAAGCGGTGGACAAAGTTTTGGTGCATTTATTCCAAGTGGTTTAACACTTCGTCTGACAGGAGACTGCAACGATTATTGTGGTAAAGGTTTATCTGGCGGTAAAATTATTGTTTCACAGTCTAAGAATGCAAAATATGCAGCAGATGAAAATATTATCATCGGTAATGTAGCATTTTATGGTGGTACAACAGGAAAAGCATTTATCAACGGAGTTGCGGGTGAACGTTTCTGTGTTAGAAACTCTGGTATTACAGCCGTAGTTGAGGGCGTTGGTGATCATGGTTGTGAATATATGACAGGTGGTCGTGTCGTTGTATTAGGAAATACAGGAAAGAACTTTGCGGCAGGAATGAGCGGTGGAGTTGTCTATGTATATGATGAGAACAATGATTTCTATTTAAAAGTAAATAAAGAATTAGTTGCAGTAGAAGAAGTGGAAGAATTGTCAGATGTTCAGGAATTAAAGGCAATGATTGAGGAACATGTGAAAGAGACAAATTCTGTAAAAGGTAAAAAAATCTTGGATCAGTTTGATGAATGTTTGCCAAAATTCAAGAAAATCATTCCTCATGATTATAGAAGAGTATTGCATACAATTCATGCAATGGAAGAAAAGGGATACTCAAAAGATCAGGCTGAAATTGAAGCATTTTATGTAAATGTTGGAAAGTAAGGAGGAAATGAAATGGGTAAAATCGGCGGATTTATGGAATATGATAGAAAAGAAAATCTGGCAGAAAAGCCATTAGAGAGAATCAAACATTTTAATGAATTTCATGAGCCAATGGAAGAAAAAGATAGAAAAGCTCAGGCTGCAAGATGTATGGAATGTGGTGTTCCATTTTGTCAGGCAGGTATGGCAATCGGCGGCATGTCCGTTGGTTGTCCACTAAACAATTTAATTCCCGAATGGAATGATTTAGTATATCGTGGCAATTATGACAGAGCAGTTGCAAGACTTCGTAAGACAAATAATTTTCCAGAGTTTACTTCACGCGTATGTCCTGCATTATGTGAAAAAGCATGTGTATGCGGATTGAATGGAAATCCGGTATCTGTTAAGGAAAATGAAAACAGTATTGTAGAATATGGATATGAAAATGGACTGATTCAGGCTGAGCCACCAAAAGTACGTACAGGGAAAAAAGTAGCTGTCATTGGTTCTGGCCCTTCTGGATTAGCCGTTGCAGATCAATTAAACAAGCGTGGACATAGCGTAACTGTGTTTGAACGGGAAGATCGTCCAGGTGGATTATTGATGTATGGTATTCCAAATATGAAATTGGAAAAAAATGTCATTGAGCGTCGTGTCAACATAATGAAAGAAGAGGGTGTTTCTTTTAAATTAAATGCAAATGTTGGAGAAAAAGTAGATGCTAAGAAAATCATGAAAGAATATGATAGTGTCGTTCTTGCCTGCGGAGCATCTAATCCAAGAAATATTGAGGTGCCGGGCAGAGACGCAAAGGGAATTTATTATGCGGTTGATTTCCTTAAATCAACGACAAAAAGTTTGCTTGCAACCCCTTCTTTAAAAGAGGGAAGCTTTATCAGTGCAAAAGGTAAAAACGTTTTGATTATCGGTGGTGGAGATACGGGTAATGACTGTGTAGGAACTTCTATCCGTCATGGAGCAAAATCTGTTACACAGTTAGAAATGATGCCAAAACTTCCGGATGAAAGAGCAGAAAATAATCCATGGCCAGAATGGCCACGTGTCTGCAAGACAGATTATGGCCAGGAAGAAAATATTGCAGTGTTTGGTGAGGACCCAAGAATTTACTGTACGACAGTAAAAGAATTTGTAAAAGACAAAAAAGGCAATGTGACAAAAGCCATTTGTGTAAAACTTGAGAGCGTTTTTGACAAAAAAGCAGGTCGTAATATCATGAAGGAAATAAAGGGAAGCGAATTCGAAATAAAAGCTGACTTAGTTTTAATTGCAGCAGGTTTCCTTGGAACACAGAAGTATATTGCAGATGCCTTTGGAGTAAAACTGAATCAAAGAACAAATGTGGAAACTGCACAAAATTCTCATGCGACAAATGTTAAAAATGTGTTTGTTGCAGGTGATATGCACAGAGGACAATCTTTGGTTGTATGGGCAATCCGAGAGGGAAGAGATGCAGCAAAAGAAGTAGACAAGCATTTGATCGGTTATACGAATTTACAATAATGTTCCCTTTCTTGACAAAAAAATAAAAGGGGGATACTATAAGAAAGAACTGTTTTTCAATAGAAGAATGGTTCTTTCTTCTGTATAGAATAAAATAGGAAAGGAACAAAGCGACAAAAAACGCTTGTATGGTTACAAAATGAGAAAAAAGATAGCATTCGTTTTATGTATCTTACTATGTACTCTTAGTATGGGCTGTAGTAAAGGTACAGATCCACAGCAGACAGATCTGTCAACTTCCATAGAACAAACGGAAACTCCAGATGGTGGGAAAATAGTGACAGACCAGACAGAGGTACAGGCAATGGCTGGTGCAATCGTAGAAAATATGTCCTTGGAAGAAAAAATAGGGCAAATGTTTATTGTGAATTTGGAGCAATTGGATAACAGTCATGGAAACTATTATGAATTTCGAAAATTTACAGATAAAATGGAAAATACCCTAAAAAAGTATTATATCGGAGGGGTGATTTTATTTGCGAGAAATATTGAAAATATTGATCAAACGAAAAACATGATAACAGAATTACAGAATCATGCATCGATTCCACTGTTTGTTTCGGTTGATGAAGAAGGGGGAGATGTTGCTCGTGTTGGAAATAATAGTAATATGCGAACCACGACGTTTCCACCAATGGAAGAAGTTGGGAAAAATGAAGATGAAAAATATGCATATAATATGGGAAAAACCATTGCTAGTGAAATAAAGGAATTAGGATTTAATTTGGATTTTGCGCCTGTAGCGGATGTGAAAACAAATGAGTACAATACCGAGATTGGAAATCGTGCGTTTGGAAGTGATGCTAAACTGGTATCCAAATTTGTGAAACAAGTAGTGAAAGGGATACAGGGGCAAGGAATCAGTGCGACATTAAAACATTTTCCAGGGCATGGAAGTACCAATGGAGATTCACATAAGACACCGGTAAATGCAGATACAGATTTACTTAGTCTTCGTTCTAGGGAATTTAAGCCATTTAAAGCCGGAATCGAAGAAGGAGTAGATTTTGTGATGGTATCACACATTTCTATCAGTAAAGTAACGGAAAATACAGTGCCGGCATCTATGTCGAGCGTTGTTATGCAAAATATGTTACGGGACGAACTGAAATTTAAAGGTATCATTATTACAGATGGTATGGACATGGGAGCAATTACCGAAAAATATGATGCAGATGAGGCTGCTGTAAATTGCATAAAAGCGGGAGCGGATATCGTTTTGATGAGTACAGATGTGGAAGCTGCCTATGATGCAGTAAAACAGGCGGTAGAGAAAGGTGAGATTGATGAAAAAAGCATTGATGAATCCGTACAACGTATATTAGAAGTAAAGATAAAAAGAGGAATTATATTAAGTAATACTGATTTGTTAAAAGAGAGATAGAAAGTCGAAGAAAGGCTGAAAAGGTCAAGAATTGTTAAAAATATAAAAAAAAGTATTGCGAATCTTTGTATCGTTGCTATAATTAAATATAAAGGGATAATTGATGAAACTTTGTCACAATGCTGTTTATAAGTGCAAGATATTTGCTGCAGACAGGATAAAGTTTTTATGAATTACAAGCGAATAGGTGGACAACGAAGGGTACTTTATTGTCCACTTTTGAATGTATTTATAGAAAGGAATGCAGTCCTTTGTTTACTAAACTGGACATGCGCAGGTAAAATCGATGAGTGAATTTATGGACGATGGAGTAGATTTTGGGTTACATGAGGAATGTGGCGTCTTTGGTGTGTATGATTTTGACGGAAATGATGTAGCCTCTTCTATTTATTATGGCTTATTTTCTTTACAGCATCGGGGTCAGGAAAGTGCTGGTATTGCCGTGAGTGAAACACAGGGACCAAAAGGTAAAGTTTCTTCTTGCAAGGGAATGGGACTTGTCAATGAGGTTTTTAATGCAGAAAAATTGGAACAGCTAAAGGGCGATATTGGTGTAGGACATGTTCGCTATTCTACAGCTGGTGCTAGTACAAACGCCAATACACAGCCTTTGGTATTAAATTACATTAAAGGTACACTTGCATTGGCACATAACGGAAATTTAGTAAATGCGGTGGAACTAAGAGAAAAGCTTGAACTTACCGGCGCAATCTTCCAGACAACAATTGATTCAGAGGTGATTGCGTATCTGGTTGCAAGAGAGCGTTTGACGACACCTACTGTTGAGCAGGCGGTAAAAAATGCAATGCAGCAAATTAAAGGAGCATATTCTCTTATCGTTATGAGTCCTAGAAAAATGATAGGAGCAAGAGATCCCTTTGGTTTCCGCCCACTTGTAATTGGAAAAAGAGATAATGCTTATTTCTTTGCATCTGAAACGTGCGCATTAGATGCAGTGGGAGCTGAATTTATCAGAGACGTTGAGCCGGGTGAAATCGTTACAATTAGTCCGGAAGGTGGAATTCAGTCCGATCGTTCTTTATGTCAGGACAAACATGCAAGATGTATTTTTGAATATATATACTTTGCCAGAGCAGATAGTTGTCTTGACAAGGTTAGTGTATACAATTCCAGAATTATGGCAGGTAAGATTTTAGCAGAAGAACATCCTGTTGATGCTGATATTGTAGTTGGTGTTCCAGAGTCTGGAAATGTAGCGGCTATGGGATATTCTTTGCAGTCTGGCATTCCTTATGGCATGGCATTTATAAAAAATAATTATATTGGTAGAACATTTATAAAACCAAAACAATCTGTTCGTGAATCAGCAGTCAAGATTAAATTAAATGCTTTACGTGATGTTGTGAATGGAAAACGTGTTGTTATGGTAGATGACTCTATTGTAAGAGGAACAACTTGCGATAGAATCATAGGTATGCTTAAGGCAGCCGGAGCTACAGAAGTGCATGTGAGAATTAGCTCACCACCATTCTTATATCCATGCTATTTTGGTACAGATGTCCCATCTAGTGATCAACTGATTGCATACAAACACAGCGTTGAAGAAATAAGAAAGATTATCGGAGCAGATAGTTTAGGATACTTGTCGAAAGAGCGTTTAGATGAGTTGATTGATGGATCACATGGATATTGTGATGCCTGCTTTACTGGAAATTATCCGGTAGAACCTCCTAAAAGCGATATTCGAGGAGAATACGATAAATAATAGATTAATTTTAAATATAAATATTAGGAACAGTATAAAAGGAAAGGAGTACTATAAATGAGTACAGAACGTTATGCAAGCCCGTTATCAGAAAGATATGCAAGTAAGGAGATGCAATATATATTTTCTCAGGATATGAAGTTTAAAACATGGAGAAAGTTATGGATTGCATTGGCAGAAGCAGAACATGAATTAGGATTGGATATTACACAGGAACAGATTGATGAGTTAAAAGCACATCAGGATGATATAAATTATGAAGTCGCAAAAGAAAGAGAAAAGTTAGTTCGTCATGACGTAATGTCTCATGTATATGCATATGGAGTACAATGTCCAAAGGCAAAAGGAATCATTCATCTTGGTGCTACTTCATGTTATGTTGGAGATAATACAGATGTAATTATTATGACAGAAGCTTTAAAATTGGTTAAGAAAAAATTAATCAATATTATTAATGAACTTTCTAAATTTGCAATGGAATATAAAGGACTTCCTACGTTGGCATTTACACATTTTCAGCCTGCACAGCCTACAACAGTAGGAAAGAGAGCAACCTTATGGTTACAGGAATTGATGATGGATTTAGAAGATGTGGACTATACCTTAAACAATATGAAATTGTTGGGATGTAAAGGTACTACAGGTACACAGGCAAGTTTTAAAGAATTATTTGAGGGAAATACAGAAAAGATTAAAAAGGTAGATCAGTTGATTGCACAGAAGATGGGATTTGAACATACCTTCCCAGTTTCTGGACAGACTTATTCTAGAAAGTTAGATACAAAAGTTGTGAATGTATTAGCAGGAATTGCTGCTAGTGCACATAAATTCTCTAACGATATTCGTTTGCTTCAGCATCTAAAAGAAGTAGAGGAACCGTTTGAAAAGAATCAGATTGGATCTTCTGCGATGGCGTATAAGAGAAATCCAATGCGAAGCGAAAGAATTGCATCTTTAGCAAGATATGTTATGGTGGATGCCATGAATCCGGCAATCACTTCTGCAACACAGTGGTTTGAAAGAACATTGGATGATTCAGCAAATAAGAGACTTAGTGTACCAGAAGCATTCCTTGCAATTGATGGTATTTTAGATTTATATTTAAATGTTGTAGACGGATTGGTAGTATATCCAAAAGTTATTGAAAAGAGACTTATGTCAGAACTTCCATTTATGGCAACAGAAAATATTATGATGGATGCAGTAAAAGCTGGTGGAGATCGTCAGGAATTGCATGAAAAGATTCGCAAGCTTTCTATGGAAGCGGGAAAAAATGTAAAGGAAAAAGGTTTGGACAATAATTTATTAGAATTGATTGCAGCAGATCCGTCCTTTAACTTAACATTAGAGGAATTACAAAAAACAATGGATCCAAGTAAATACACAGGTCGTTCAGAAGAGCAAGTAGAAGAATTTGTTGCTGATTTTGTAAATCCTGTATTGGAGGAAAATAAAGAGATTTTAGGAATGACAGCTGAAATCAATGTATAAATGCAAGAGTTAAGAGGTTGTATACTCTCTTAATAGAGGGGGAGTGGCTTATGCAGATATGCGAAATTCGTATTTCGGAAATCAAAGATGGTATGATTGCTGCAAAGGATATTTATACCGATGCAAACGAACTTGTTATAACAGTAAATACAGTGTTAAACAGTAAGATTGTCCAGCGATTAAAACAATATGGGATATATCGAATCAGCGTTTTCAAAGAGGAAAAGAAAGAACATGTTGAAACATCGCGTGAGGAAAAAATTAAAAAAAGTTTAGAGTTTGCGCAATTTAAAAGAAGTTTTGATAATACGGTGATTGGATTAAGGGGGACATTTTCTCGTATTTTAGAAAATAGTGATACAGATGGGGTTGCACAACTAACAGAACAAGTAGATAAAATTATGCAAAAATCGGATGGCTCTTACTCTATGTTTGATATGTTGAATTGTATGCGTGAGTATGATGATGTAACATTCGCACACTCAATCAGTGTTTCTATTTTGTGCAATTTAATAGCAGGGTGGTTAAGGCTTACCGAAAGTGATATTTATATACTTACTATGAGTGGTATGTTGCATGATATTGGAAAGCTTCAAATTCCCAATGAAATTATATCAAAACCTGGAAAGTTAACGTCAAATGAGTTTCAAATAGTACAGCAACACCCCAAATTGGGATATCAGATATTGAGTAAGCTGGATTTGAGTGAACATGTTAAATATGCAGCTTTGATGCATCATGAGCGTTGCGATGGTAAAGGATATCCTATGCAGATAGGTGAAAATAAAATTGATTACTTTAGTAAAATTGTTATGTTAGCAGATGTCTATGATGCCATGACGGCAGATCGTTCCTATCGTAAAGGAATGTGTCCGTTTGATGCGTTGGATATTATGCTGGATGATGGTTTTGAAAAGTATGACCCTGGATTGTTAATGCTGTTTGCAGAAAAAACGATGCAATCTTATATTCGTGCAAAGATTTTGTTATCTGATGACAGAGAAGGAGAAATTATAGCTTTGAATCGAAATGCATGGACCCGGCCACTTGTTCTTGTGAAGAATGAATTTATAGATTTGAGTAAAGATAAAAGTAGAAAAATTGCAAAGATTTTATAAATACCAAAATTGTAACTTTACTTATTGGTGATTCTGTAGTAAAATGAAACTTGGTTTGTGAGGAACTCGTAAATTAGCCTGTTTTAGGTAGGCATTTAACATTATCAAGCAAGTCCACCCACTTCTATTGTGTAGAGCAATAAGTGGTGGGTGAGGACTTACTTGTATCAGAAGGGGTACAAGCTCCCTCTGATATGCTGTGATAGCAGCTAATAGTGTTATGAGCAAGTAGCAGAGCGGATTGCGAATATTCGCTTGACTTAGGAGGAAGAATACATATGGTAACAGCAATTGTAGGAGCTAACTGGGGCGATGAAGGAAAAGGCAAGATTACAGACATGCTTGGAGAAGAATCTGATATCATTGTTAGATTCCAAGGAGGAAGCAATGCAGGTCATACTATTGTAAATAATTACGGAAAGTTTGCACTTCATTTATTGCCATCAGGTGTATTTTACAATCACACTACAAGTATTATTGGAAATGGTGTTGCACTTAATATTCCGGATTTAGTAAAGGAAGTAGATAATCTGGTAGCACAAGGCGTGCCAAAACCAAAGATTTTAGTATCTGATAGAGCACAGATTGTAATGCCTTACCATGTTTTATTTGACCAGTATGAAGAGGAGAGACTTGCAGGTAAATCTTTTGGATCTACTAAGTCTGGAATTGCTCCTTTTTATTCAGATAAATATGCAAAGATTGGTTTTCAGGTTTCAGAATTATTTGACACAGAAGAGGCAATTAAGGAAAAGATTGAGCGCATCTGTGTACAGAAAAATGTAATATTAGAGCATTTATATCATAAACCTGCTATTGATCAGGAAAAATTATATGCTACATTGATGGAATACAAGGATATGATTGAACCATATGTTTGTGATACATCTAAGTTTTTACATGATGCATTAGCAAATGGCAAGAATATATTGTTAGAGGGTCAGTTAGGTTCATTAAAGGATCCTGATTTCGGTATTTACCCTATGGTAACATCATCTTCTACATTAGCAGGATATGGTGCTATTGGTGCTGGTATTCCACCATATGAGATTAAGAATATTGTTGTTGTTGTAAAGGCATATTCCAGTGCAGTTGGTGCAGGTGAATTTGTCAGCGAAATCCATGGAGAGGAAGCAGATGAATTACGTCGTCGCGGTGGTGATGGTGGAGAGTATGGTGCAACAACAGGAAGACCTAGAAGAATGGGATGGTTTGACTGCGTTGCATCTAGATATGGTTGCCGTGTGCAGGGAGCAACAGAGGTTGCGTTTACTGTACTTGATGTATTAGGATATTTAGATGAAATCCCTGTATGTGTAGGCTATGAAATAGATGGAAAAGTTACAAAAGATTTTCCGGCTACAAAACATTTAAAGAAGGCAAAGCCTGTTTATGAAGTATTGCCAGGATGGAAAACAGATATTCGTGGTATTAAGAATTATGAAGAACTTCCTGAAAATTGTAGAAAATATATTGAATTTGTAGAAAAAGAACTTCAAGTGCCAATTACTATGGTATCCAATGGACCGGGAAGAGAAGATATTATTTATCGCGGAATTAGAAAGTAGTTAATAAAAGGACTTAATAATATAAGCGAGTGAGTTAAAAAAGGATTTAATAATATAAATGAGAAAGAAAAAAGCAGTTAAGATTAATCTTAACTGCTTTTTTCTAGGAAAATATACCTTATAAATAAAAATATTCATTAGATTTGTTCTAATAAACTATTTTCAAAGACGTACATATATCGTTTCCAAATTTCATAATTTGCATGCTTAGGATATTTTGACATATATCGTTCAAAAATTCCAATATATTTTTCTAACAGTTTTGGTCTGGTAGTTGCAATATCAATATAATCTCCATTCATGGTTTCGCATTTAGTGAAATCAATCTCGTTTATATTAAGAGACTCGTTAGTAAAAATTCTCATGATGAAAAACCTCCTTATACTTTATTATTTGTGAAATTAAAATCACTATTTTACATTTTAACATATTTATTTTTTGTTTTCAATAGTAAGCGTACTAAAACAGCATTGAAAGGTAAATTCATTTATAGTTTGCCATTTTCATAAAAATCATGTTATCCCAAATCATTATAAAATTTCAAAAAGTTATCCACATCTCATTTTTACACTTTCCCTCTATAATGATTTTT